>Ga0256405_10001288_pt1 | contig 69566 bp, 60 predicted proteins | sample RumenRJG_02DNA_FD_189096 | JGI IMG/M metagenome (GOLD analysis project Ga0256405, IMG submission 189096) | Bovine rumen microbial communities from Lethbridge, Alberta, Canada - RJG_02 | ecosystem: Host-associated > Mammals > Digestive system > Stomach > Rumen | place: Canada: Alberta...
GAGACCGATGGTTCGTTATTGTTACGCTCCAAATCAACCATTTTGCAAATGCTTGATTTAGAGCGCGCTAAATAAAAAAGTCAAAAATATTTTGCCTTTTATTTGGATTTCAACTGGGAATTCCGATAAAATGCCGCCTTATCTGCACTCCTTTTCCGCAACAATCACATTTTCGGGAATTTGTCTTCACTCACTATGTGGTCCGAGAACGATTGTCACTTTTGGAAAAGTGAAATTTGTATGAAAAAACACTTTTGGAAAAGTGAATTATATCGGCAATAGCTCTTTTGGAACGAGTCCGTAAATAGGTCTAGCCGCGAGTATTATGCTCTGCAAGCATAATGTTTCCGGAGCATAATTCCAAATTATTAGACAAATAATTCTAAATCGCCCCGTCAAACTTCTCCATCTAACTCGCCTTGATGGAATCCACGATGTCGATGTAGGGCCTCTTGGATTGTTTACCCATTAACTATTATTATATTTGCTTTCATGAAACGTATTCTTCCCTTCGTCGTTTCCCTTGTCTTATTTGTGTCATGCGGGAAAGCGCCGGTCTATGACGTTGTCGTCGTAGGAGGCGGACCTGCGGGAATCGGTGCCGCACTTGCGGCAGCCAAGGTAGGAGCCAGGGTGGCGCTTGTTGAGCGTGATGTCCGAATAGGAGGTACGACGGTGCAGGCGGAGGTTGTGGATATGGGTCTTTTCTATGCCTGGAGCAGGCCTATAATAGCCGGACCCGGATGGGAGATGGTCAAAGAAGCAGTTGCAACGGCGGGGGGAGTTCTGCCGGACTTCTCTAAGCAGGAGCCGGACCAGTGGATGGCAAGCTGTGTGCATGTGGATCCGGACATATATTCCCGTGTTGCGGAAGAGACTTTGCTGAAAGCAGGGGTGGATCTGCTGATGGGTGTGGAAGTGACTTCCTTGGAGAGAAAGAAGCAAGGTTGGAATGTGGGTCCTGTCACCGGTCGGCAGGTCGTAGATGCGACGGGAAACGCGACTGTTGCGGCGCTGGCAGGGGCTGGTCGTGTGCAGGCACCTGAAGAAATCCGCCAGCCAGGATCTTTCTTTTTCTGGTTGTCTTCCGAGGGTTTGGACTTTGACTGGGCTGCTGTCAATAAGGCTTACCAGGAAGCCGTTTCTCGTGGGGAATTGCTTCCGACGGATGTACATGTGGGCATGTCATGGTTCATTCACAAGGGAGGCGGATCCGGCTGTTATGTCCCTCAGGCCGACAATTCTACACCCGAGGCCCGGGCAGAGACGAATCAACGTGGCAGGGAAGCCAGGGACCGTGTCATAGCCTTTATCAAGAAGCAGCCAGGCCTTGAGGGGGTGGAGGTGACGCGGAGTGCACAGGAAGTAGGTGTGCGCGAAACCTATCGCGTCATTGGCGAGAAGGTGATTACCGAGGAGGAATATCTTTCCGGAGTTGTCCCGGAAGATGCGCTTTCATGGTCGTATTGGATGGTTGATGAACATAAGGTAGGGAGTCCTGCGCGCTTGGTCTTTCATGAACCGGAGAAAGTAGGTGCGGTTCCCCTTGGCGCTCTCCTGCCAAAGGGTGTCCAGGACATGCTGGTTGCCGGCCGTGCTGTTTCAAGTGACCATGGAGCTAATTCCGCACTCAGAGTACAGGCTTCCTCGATGGGAATGGGCCAGGCTGCCGGAGTAGTCGCAGCGTTGGCGGCCTCTCGCCGCTGCGATCCGAGGGCAGTACCTCTTCAGCTTATCAAGACAAGCCTGAGGTCGATAGGACATATTGTTCCTGAAAAATAATTCATTACCTTAGCGAATATTACCATTACCCCCTATCTACAATCATGCGAAGCAGCAAGATACTGGCGACGGTCGCTGTCGCCCTGGCCTTCAGCCTCAACGTGACTGTCTCGTCGAACTTGACAGCAGCGGCAAGGACGTCCGCACCCCAGGTCCAACGTATGGATCCCCCATTCTGGTACTCCGGAATGAAGAATCACGAACTTCAGGTGATGTTCTACGGCAAGGACATCGCCGCGAGCGAGTTCTCCCTGGCAGACTATCCCGGCATCACCGTCAAGGAGGTCGCCAAGGTAAAGAATCCCAACTACCTGTTCGTCTACCTTGATGTCTCCGAAGCGGCCGCACCCGGCACAATGACTTTCACCTTCAAGTCCGGTCGGAAAAAGACAGAAAAGACCTTCGAACTCAGGCCCAGGAACACCAGGAAGGGAGCCCAGGGATTCACAACCAAGGACGTCCTTTACCTGATCATGCCTGACCGTTTCGCGAACGGCAATCCTGCCAATGACGAGTGGGAGGAGTTCAAGGTCAACCGCGGGAACGGAGGAGCGCACCATGGCGGCGACCTGCAAGGCATCAAGGATCATCTTGAATATATTGACAATCTTGGAGTTACCGCTATATGGCTGAACCCGGTACAGTACAACCGGAGCAATGCCTCCCACGGTTACGCCATCTCGGATTTCTACATGATCGATCCGCGTCTCGGCTCCAACGAAGAGTACTGCGACATGATCGAAGCTGCCCATTCCCGGGATATCAAGGTGGTGATGGACATGATATTCAATCATTCCGGCAGCAGCCACTGGTGGATTTCTGACATTCCGGACGACGACTGGTTCAACCAAAACGACTATGCCACGAAACTTGGAGAGCGACAGAAACAACAGGCCGCCCAGCGCACCCAGCAGCCCGCTGCAGGTCCCGGCCAGTGGCAGAGAGGACAGCGCCTGGAAGGACTGGTGAATACAACCCACTATAAATGGGTCCTGATGGATCCCCATGCTCCCAAGACCGAGAAAGACATCCTGATCGACGGATGGTTCTCAGGAGGCATGCCCGATCTCAACCAGAGGAACCGTCATCTTGCCACCTACCTGATCCAGAACAGCATCTGGTGGATTGAATATGCCCGGGTGGACGGTATCAGGATGGATACCTATCCCTATGCCGACTACGATTTCATGGTCCGCTGGTGCGACGAGATAGAGGCTGAATATCCTAATTTCAACATAGTAGGAGAGGGCTGGTATCCTCGCAATTCTGCTGCCGGCTGGTGGCAGAGGGGTTCTTCCGTCAATCCGGACGACTCCCATCTCAAGACTGTGATGGATTTCGACCTGACATTCACCACACAGAGGGAGATCCTGAAGGAGAGCAACACCAGCGAAGGTTCCGAGGCCGGTCTGTTCAAGATGTACGAAGTGATCACACAGGATTTCCTCTTCCCGGATCCGAACTATGTCCTGACCTTCCTGGACAACCACGACATCACCCGCTTCATGAATCCAGGTGATCCTGCCTGGAAGTTGAAGCAGGGACTTGCCTTCCTCCTTACCACCCGTGGCATCCCCCAGATCTACTATGGTACCGAGATAGCAATGGCAGGTCGCGAGCAGATGAGGTCGGACTTCCCTGGAGGCTGGAAGGAGGACCAGGTCAACGCTTTTACCCGTGAAGGCCGCAGCGACTTCCAGAACGAGTGCTGGGACTTCGCCAGCAAGCTGCTCAACTGGCGCCGTACTTCAAAGCCCGTGACCGAGGGAAAGCTGATCCACTACACCCCTGACAACCAGACTAAATGCTATGTCTACGCCCGCACCGACGGCAAGAACACCGTACTGGTCATGCTGAATGGTTCTGATGAAGTACGCAATGTTGACATGGGGCGGTTCTCCGAGGTGATAAAGGACTGCACCAAGGGCAAGGATGCGGTCACCGGCGAGGTCGTCGACCTGATGTCAACTGTCAAGATGCCTGCTCGCGGCGTCTATGTACTTGATCTATTCAAATAATCCTACACATCATGAGTGAAATAGCATTGGATCCTACTAGGTTGGTGATTGCGGCCGTGATAGGCCTTGTCATATTGCTGGTGCTTATCATCAGGTTCAAGCTTCCTGCAATGATAGCCATCCTGGTGGGGGCAGTGCTGATAGGCCTTGGGGCCGGCATGTCTTTCGACCAGATCGTCAAGGCTGTGGATGACGGCATGGGGAACACCCTGAAGGGAATAGCCCTGCTGGTCGGCCTGGGCTCCATGTTCGGTTCGATCCTTGAGATTTCCGGGGGAGCCAGGACGCTCGCGGTTACCATGGTGGACAAGTTCGGGGACCGCAAGGCTGCCTGGGCATTGGCCATCACAGGCCTTGTGATCGCCATGCCGGTTTTCTTCGATGCCGGACTCATAATCCTTATCCCTCTGGCCTTTTCGCTTGCCAAGCGTACAGGCCGTTCCTCACTCTACTACGTGATACCCCTTCTTGCCGGTCTTGCCGTTGGTCATGCTTTCATTCCTCCGACTCCCGGTCCGGTTCTCGTTGCGACAATGCTCGGAGTGGATCTGGGCTGGGTGATCTTGATTGGAATAGCTTGTGGAATAGCAGCAATGATCGTTGCCGGTCCTATCTGGGGCGCCTATTGCGGCAAGAAGTATTTCATTCCGGTTCCTGACCACGTGGCAGAGAGAAGCGACCAGTCGAAACTACCCTCCTTCTGGACTGTGGCCCTTATCATCCTTATCCCTCTGGTCCTTATCATCCTCAAGTCGGTAGCTGGAGTCTGGGAGTTCCTTGCTCCTGCCAGGAACATCCTGGGCTTCCTCGGTGAGCCCTTCGTAGCTCTCACTATCGCTACCCTCGTGGCCATGGTGCTTCTGGGTTACAAGAACGGATATTCAAAAGAAGAACTCGAGAAGGTTATGACGAAGTCGCTGGAGCCGGTAGGACTTATCCTCCTGGTGACCGCCTGCGGCGGCGTGCTCCGCTACATCCTGCAGTATTCGGGTCTTGGTGAAGTAATCGGCAATGCAGTGTCTTCCGCTTCACTCCCGATAGTGATAGTCGCCTTCGTGGTTGCTGCCCTGGTGCGTATCTCGGTGGGCTCTGCAACAGTTGCCATGATCATGGCAGCCGGGATTATTTCGGCCATGCCAGAGATCGCAGGACTCTCTCCTGTCCATCTTGCCTGCATAACGGCTTCGATAGCCGGTGGCGCAACAGTCTGCTCCCACTTCAACGATTCGGGTTTCTGGCTGGTCAAGTCCCTCGTCGGGATGGATGAAAAGACAACTCTCAAGACTTGGACGATGATGGAGACCCTTGTGGGAAGCACGGGTTTTCTTGTTGCACTTGTCATCTCATTCTTTGCTTAGAGTGTCGTGATTATTCATTATATTTGTCTGATTATCGCATAATATGGGCAATTTAGTGTTGGATGCACATTCTGAAGCAATTCTTCAGGAGTATCGCGACGACTTGAGTTTTTTCCAGGAGGCTTCCGCCAATCTCAAGGAGCAGATCCGCCAGGTTTTAAGCCGGGCGGGCATAATCGTGGCTGCTATCGAGTCCAGGGTGAAGGAAGAGTCCTCACTCAGGGGAAAGCTCGAGCTTAAGGGATCGAAATATCACTCCCTTTCGGACATCACGGACATTGTCGGACTTCGGGTCATCACTTTCTACAGTGACGATGTGGACAAGGTGGCCTCGGCCGTCGAAAGGATTTTCAAGGTGGATTGGGAGAATTCGATAGACAAGCGCAAGATCCTTGAAATAGACAGCTTCGGCTATCTATCCCTTCACTATGTTTGCCATATTCCTGATTCGAAGTACCGTTTCGAGGTCCAGATGCGTTCCGTACTGCAGCATGCCTGGGCTAACATGAGCCATGACACCGGTTACAAGTCCGGCGTGGAGATTCCCAAGCGGTACATGCGCAGCATGAGCCGTCTTGCCGGCATGCTTGAGCTGGTTGATGACGAGTTCAGCAAGATCCGTTCTGAACTGACCGACTATCGCCGTCGTGTGAAAACATTGGTGGCTTCCGGCAAACTTGACGACGTGCCACTTGACGGTGATTCCTACAGGAGCTATCTCGGACTGCATCCATTCGCCCAGATCAACGAGAGGATCTCTGCCGTCAACCAGGCTGAGATCCATGAAGTCTCCCTGCTACCTTATCTGAGTATATTCAAAGAGATGGGATTCAAGACGTTGGGCGACATCGACCGCCTTGTCAAGGACTTTTCTGAAGCTGCCTACCAGATCGCCTGCTACCAGATCGGCCTTACCGACCTTGACATCATATCCTCTTCCATAGGACCTCAGAACCTGTGCATTGCTTTTATCCTCAAGAATGGAGGAGGGAAGGCAGGAATCTGCCGCATGTTCGATGCCCTGAATGGAAAGAGTGAAAGCAATGAAATGGTGGCGGAACTCCTTTTGGAACAAGCCAAGGATTTACCTTTTATGAACCAATGATATGAACACAAAAGAGAAATTCGTAATCACTGTCAGTCGTGAGATCGGTTCCGGCGGTCGCACTGTAGGACGTAAGCTCGCAGAAAGGCTTGGTGTCTACTACAGTGACAAGGACCTCATCAGGGAGCTCTCCAGGAGATTCGAGCTGACGCCTTATGCCATTGAAAAGCTCAAGGGTGAGAAGAAGAACTGGTTTGCCGATTTCATAAAGTTTGTAGCACCTGTTTCCAAGGGCAGCGTCTTTGTGGACAAAGACGAAAGCATCGATCCCGGATTCCGTTCAGAGGTCTCCAGCGATGAGGTGTTCAAGGCAGAGTCTGAGATTCTCAGGGCAATCGCTTCAGAAGGTTCATGCGTCGTTGCCGGCCGTTCCGGATTCTTTGTACTCAAGGACTGCCCCAACAAGTTGGATATATTCATCACGGCCTCGAAGGATAAGCGTATTGAAAGGGTCTCCCGTAAGCAGGGCTTTACTCCGGAACAGGCAGGAATCCTTATCGATGATGTGGATGAAGGCCGTGAGAACTACATTAAGCGTTACACCGGAACAAGCCGTTACGACCTCCGCAACTATGACCTGGTGCTGAACATGGATACTCTGACCGAGGACGAAGCGGTCGATCTCATTCTGGAATATATTCATGCCTAACAATCCTCTCGATACCTCTCTTCTTGACAGGGCTATCGTCTTTGCAGTGAAGGCCCACGCCGGGACGGAACGTCGCGGCAAGGGTTTCCCGTACATAGTCCATCCGCTTGAGGCCATGGAGATCGTCTCAACGATCACCGCCGACCAGGAACTACTCGCGGCCGCCGTGCTCCACGACACTGTAGAGGACACGGAGGTCACGGAAGAACAGATCCGTAAGGAGTTCGGAGACAGGGTGGCTTCAATCGTGGCGTCCGAGAGCGACACCTTTGAAGAGGGAGTGAAGGAGGAAGACAGCTGGCATGCCCGCAAGCAGGCGGCCATAGACAGGCTTGCATCTGCTTCGAGGGATGCCAAGATAGTTGCCCTCGGCGACAAACTCTCCAACATGAGGGCTATCGCCAGGGATTATGCTGAAAAGGGAGATTCCCTCTGGGACCTTTTCCATGCGAAGGATCGGAAAGACCATGAATGGCATTACCGCGGACTCGCGGATTCCTTGAAGGATCTTTCCGACACCGGAGCCTACAAGGAGTTCCTGGGCCTCATCAATCAGGTTTTTGCACCGGAAGAATAAGATGGAAGCTATCAAGATATCATTGGATGACTATGTGCTGAGCGGGGGAGGTTTCAACGGCGAAAGCTACGACCACAAGACCGATCCCTCCGTGATGCTCAAACTGTATTTTCCCGGCAAGATCCGTCAGCCTCTCGATGAGATGACTCTTGCCCGGAAGGTCTATGACCTTGGCATCCCGACTCCCGAGCCCGGTGAATATGTGGTCACCGAGGATGGCCGCTACGGGATACGTTTCCACAGGATCCTGGGTAAGAAATCATATTCACGTGCTACAGGCGACAATCCGGAAAATGTCGCCCGTTATGCCGGGGAATTCGCCGGGATGTGCCTTGATCTTCACTCCACCCACGTCGACACTTCAGCATTCGAGAATGTCAAGCACCGTTACTTCAGGCTTCTCGAGGAGAATCCGTTCTTCACTGTTTCTGAAAAGGACAAGATAGGGAAGTTCATCTCCGACACTCCTGATGAGGACACCGCCATCCACGGAGACCTGCAGTACAGCAATGCGATCTTCGTTGGTGACAAGCGCTATTTCATCGACCTCGGTGACTTCTGCTACGGCAACCATCTCTTCGACGTGGGAATGGTCTACCTGTGCTGCTGCATGAGCGGCGAAGACTTCATCCGGGAGACCTTCCACATGCCCAAGTCTCTGGCCATCAAGTTCTGGGAGTGTTTCGCCCCGGTTTATTTCGGCCAGGACCGCTCCCTGAAGGACATCGAGGAAGAAATCCGTCCATATGCAGGTCTCAAGACCCTTATCGTCGAGAGGGACTGCAAGTGCCCCATGCCTGAATTCCGTGCCGGTTTAAGTTCGATACTATGAAACTGCAGACACCAATCTTGAGGAAGTCCGTGTGGACCAGCATCCTGCTGGTTCTTTTCGCCGCCTTGATAATCGAGGTGTCGTCCCTTTTCCAGTACTTTTATGCTGTGAAGGGCCTGAAGAGTGAAGCCTCGCTGCGTGCCGAAGGCGAACTTGAAAACACAAGGATACAGATTTCGGATGTCCTCGACCAGGCGGAGGCCGCCCTCAGGAACAATATGTGGATAGCCAGGTGGTGCCTGGACCATCCGGACAGCCTGGAAGCCGTCACAAGACGCATCATCGAAGACAATCCGGTTGTCGTCGGTTCGACGGTAGCCCTGGTTCCCGGCTATTACAAGAGGCGTCCCCTCATGGCTCCATATTCCTACCGCAACCTGGACACCGGGGAGATCCTGACGAAGACCCTTGCAACTCCTGAATACGACTATCCTTCCCATGAGTGGTTCACGAAAGCCCTTTTCCGTGAACGAGGTTACTGGTCGGAGCCCTATGTCGACGAGGGCGGAGGAGAGATGCTGATGACCACCTTCTCGATGCCTGTAAGGGACGATTCCGGCAAGACCGCCGCAATCCTTACCGTAGATGTCTCCCTCGACTGGCTCACGAGCATGTTCGGAGACGTAAAGGTGTACCCCAGCGCGTTCAGTGTCATGGCGAGCAGTTCGGGCCGGATCATGGTCTGCCCTGTCCAGTCCTTCGTCATGAAGAAGACCATCCAGGACATCATCGACTCGTTGGAAGACAAGGCCACTTTCGACACTCTCAGCAGGGACATGCTCTCCGGCAAGTCCGGAAGCAGGCTTGTCCGTTACAAGGGGAAAAAGGAATATGTCTACTTCGCTCCTGTCGAGCGTACCGGCTGGTCGATGTCGATCGTGATCCCTGAAGACGAGATCTACAGCGACATCCGTAAACTCGGCTGGAGAGTCAGGCTGCTTCAGATCCTGGGACTTTGCATGCTTTTCTTCATCATTCGCTTCGTGGCAAGGAACCAGTTGAAGTACAACAACCTGACGGAGAAGAAGAACCTGATGGAGAACGAACTCAAGATCGCCAGCGGCATCCAGATGTCCATGATTCCCTCTTCAGATGCTTCTTTCCCAGAGAGGCATGACATCGACATGGCCGCAGTACTTGTCCCTGCCAGGGAAGTCGGAGGAGATCTCTATGACTATTTCATCCGGGAAGGGAAGTTGTTCTTCTGCATCGGCGACGTCTCAGGCAAGGGGGTGCCCGCCTCTTTGGTGATGGCTGTCACAAGAAGCCTGTTCCGCACGGTGTCGTCCCATGAGGATAGTCCTGGACGCATCGTGGAGATAATGAACAACAGCATGAGCGAGATGAACAGGAACAGCATGTTCGTTACGTTCTTCTGCGGCATCCTCGACCTTGCAACTGGACAGCTGCGTTACTGCAATGCCGGCCACAATGTCCCTGTGTTCATGAGCGACACCAAGCATATGCTGGATGTTGTCCCTAACCTTCCTTTGGGAATCGTCTCCGACATGTCTTTCCAGGAGCAGGAGACCATGCTGTACGAAGATGACGCCATCTTCCTGTACTCTGACGGACTGACTGAAGCGGAGAATGCCAATCATGAACTCTTCGGGGAGAAGAGAATGCTGTCCGTGCTTTCGACCAGGAGGGATGCGAAGTCCCAGATCGAGGCGATGGAGAAGAACGTCACCGATTTCGTCGGGCAGGCTCCTCAGAGCGACGACCTGACGATGCTCTTCATCCATTACCTCAATAATGATCTTCCCAGAAGCAATGTCCCTCACATCGTCCTTCGCAATGAGATAGGCCAGATCTCCCGTCTGGCAGGATTTGTGGAAGAGGTCGCTGAGAAGAACGGGATCAACCCCGGCACTGCCTCTGCGATAAACCTGGCTCTTGAAGAGATAGTTACGAATGTGATAATGTACGCCTATCCCAAGGGCACCGAAGGCTTCGCGGAGATCAAGGTGCGGACCAGGGACGATGCAATCGACTTTGAAGTCTCCGACAGCGGAAAGCCTTTCGATCCTACGGCCGTGCCTGAGGTGGACATCACCCTCGGTGCGGAGGAGAGGAAGATCGGCGGCCTGGGAATACATCTTGCCAGGAAGATCATGGATGTTATCTCCTATGAGAGGAAAAACAATAAGAATATACTCACTCTGACAAAAAAGCTTAATAACAATGGAAATTAAGATCAACAAAACTGAAGAAGGAAAGGTCGTGGAGTTCATCGGGCGCCTTGACACTCCGGCTGCGCTGGAGGCCAATGAAACCCTTGCACCCCTCTTTGAGGACGCATCTGGGACCACCATCCTCGACTGCGGAAAGATGACCTACATCTCCAGTTCGGGACTGAGGATCTTCCTTACATTGCGCAAGTCTGCCCTCCAGAAGGGCGGAAAGGTCATTGTCCGTGCGATCAATGACGACATCCGCAGCGTCTTCCTCATGACCGGCTTCCTGAACCTATTTGAAATCCAATGATGCCTCTTTCGATCTTTTCGGTCAATCTTCTGTCAGGGAACCTCCTTCTGCTGGCTTCGATACTGGTGTTCGCCGCCATCCTGGTCACAAAGGTAGGTACCAGGTTCGGTGTTCCCTCCCTGCTCCTCTTCCTCACTATCGGAATGATTGCAGGAGGAGACGGCATCGGTTTGAAATTCAGTGACTTCAGCATCGCGGAATCAATCGGTCATTTTGCAATGACGATCATTCTCTTCACAGGCGGCCTGGAGACATCTCTCTCTGACACAAAGCCTGTGATGAAGCAAGGAGTCATCCTTTCCACCCTCGGCGTTTTCCTGACCTCTCTGCTCACCGGATTATTCGTCTACCTGCTTCTGGGCAAGTACCTTGGACCGATCGGATCCACGCTGACCGGCTGCCTGCTGCTCTCGTCCGTGATGGGTTCAACTGATTCCGCTTCCGTGTTCTCCGTCCTCAGGGGCCGTAAGATGCATCTGCGGGAACAGCTTGGACCGATGCTTGAGCTCGAGTCGGGAAGTAACGACCCGATGGCTTATGTGCTCACTATCATATTCGTAAAGATCCTGACCGTTGCATCCACCGCTTCAGGAGCCGGATCGATGATCTGGACCGGTTTGGGAATCCTGGTCGTCCAGATAGTCATGGGCTTCCTTGTCGGAATTGCCGTGGGTTACGGAGCAAAGTTGGTCCTTGCAAAAGTGAATCTTCCGAGCGATTCCCTCTATGCGATCCTGATCCTGAGCATAGGTTTCTTCGCGGACGGCATGGCATCCCTTGCCTATGGCAACGGCCTGCTTGCCATCTACGTGTCTGCCATCGTTATCAACAACAAGGCAGAGATCCCGCACAAGAAGGATGTGCTCAAGTTCTTTGACGGAATGACTTGGCTGATGCAGCTGTTGATGTTCCTCATGCTTGGTCTGCTGGTGGTTCCTTCTGACATGCTCAAGGTCGCTCTGCCGGCTCTGGCAATCGGATTGTTCATGATGTTCGTAGCCCGTCCAGTGACCGTGTTCCTCTGCCTGCTCCCGTTCAGGAAGCTTTCAGCCAAGTCTAAGATCTTCGTCTCATGGGTAGGCCTTAAGGGTGCAGGCCCCATCCTGTTTGCAATGTATCCGATGGTAGTCGGCCTTGAAGGAGCTTCAGTGATTTTCAACGTTGTCTTCTTCATAACCCTGATTTCACTGCTTGCCCAAGGCATAACCCTTTCTCCTGTGGCTAAATGGTTGGGCCTGAGCTATGACGAGGATCCGGAGGTGGAGACATTCGGAATGGAGATCCCGGAAGAAATGGGCATGTTGCGTGACCACACTGTCTCAGAGGACGACCTCATGCGTGGAGCTACCTTGAGGGACATGAGCCTGCCCCATGGAATACGTGTCATGATGGTCCGTCGTGGCGATCATTTCCTCGTTCCGCACGGCAGCATGAATCTCCAGGTAGGAGATCACCTTGTCATCATCGTCGGTGAATCTGATGATGATCTGCAGGAGTGATTGTCCAGCTCCTCAACGATAAGGGGCAGGATGTCCTCATCTGCAGGAAGCCATTTTAATGAATATATTGACTTCTTGTCCAGCCACCTCGCGGCTTCGTGCTCGTTGAGGTGCATCCCTTCGGTTGCAAGAGAGCACATGAAACAGTGGAGGGTAAGATGGAAGGCGGGGTAGTCCCATTCCACTGTCTTTAGATATTTTTCGATCCGGATTTCTGCTGACAGTTCTTCGCGGATCTCCCTGGCGAGGGCTTCTTCCCTTGACTCGTCTGGTTCAATCTTTCCGCCCGGGAACTCCCACCAATCCTTGAAATCCCCATAGCCCCTCTGGGTAGCAAAAATGTGGTCGCCTTGGCGTATGACCGCGGCGACCACCTCGATATGTTTCATCTGTTCCAAAAGAGCCAGAACTACATTGCGGCGATCAGTTCGTCATTGGAATAAGCGTCGGCTCCGTAGCAGGTCTTCAAGTAGGCCAGGCCATTCAGGTAGTCCTCCTCGGTGAACGAATCGGTGGCTTCCTTTGCAACGACCACATCATAGCCGAGGCAGAATGCATCGGCGGAGGTGTGCCTTACGCACATATGGGCGTGGAGACCTGTCATGATCACGGTCTTTACTCCAAGCTCCTTGAGCAGGATGTCCAGGTCTGTCTGGAAGAAGCCGCTGTAACGGCGTTTGGGAACTACGAAGTCTTTCTCGCAGAGTTCAAGTTCGGGAATGACTTCGGCACCAGGTGTTCCGGCAATTGCATGGTCTCCCCAGATGAGGAGTTCGCGGTCGATTCCGGGCAGATGGGCGTCGTTGCAGAAAATCACGGGGACACCCTTCTCGCGCGCTGCCCTTAGAAGGCGAGCGGTAGCGGGGACGATAGCCTTTCCACGGTCGCAGGCGAGTGCGCCGGTCACGAAGTCGTTGAGCATGTCAACGACCAGAATTGCGGGGTGATTAAGTTTTTCCATTTCTTTGTAAAGAAAAAAGTGATTATTTATGCACCTCAACAAGGGTGTATGAATAAGGCTTTGCAAAGATTGCACCGAGATTTTCAATTTTGCGTTCAATCGGTGAAATCTTTTCAGGATCAGAGGGTGAGTTGACCTCCTTGAGCCCTCCGCTTAAGGATATTTCCTTGATTGATGAAGGATGGTCAAAGCCTTTGATGGCTGCTTCTACTGGCACTCCCTTGTCGGAAAGGTTGACGATGTGGAGGATGACGCATTCTCCATCGTCACTGACAGTGGCGGTGACGTCCAGACCTCCTTCCACCTTGCTCTCCACGAGTTTGTCCTGGTGGTGGGAAGAGGCCATCCGTTGCGCATGGAAAGGAGGCATTCCCCAGACCTGGGTCGGAGTGAAGAAGACCTGCCCCTGGTTCCATGAGTTGTCGTTTTGGAGATAAGGCTCCAGGGCATTGGCTGCACTCGAGGTCAGGACCCAGTCTCCGTGGCGGCGAACGGCATTCTGGTTGATGACATGTCCCAGCATCCTTTCCACGTTGTGGGTGGCTCCATTCTCTTCGAAGATGGCAATGCGCATCTTGGTGTCCGGATTCCATTCAAGGAACCAGGCCTTCATCTGGTCCAGGGTGGGATCGACCCGCAGGGCAGCCGCGAATGAGTCCGTTGTAGTGTGGAGGTCCCACCAGGCGGCCTTCCCGTCTACTCCCTTGAAGACCATTTCCATCAGGGGCTTGAGGTCCGGTCTCCACCAGGCGGAACAGACTAGTTCCAATGTAGGATCCACCTTGAGCATCGCGTCGGCCAGAAGGTTGAAGCGGTCGATATAGTGCTGGTAATTCTCCTTTATCGTCCAGAATATGCATTCTTCATTACCGATCTCGATGTATTTGACTCCGTAAGGTTCGGGATGCCCGTCAGCCACTCTCTGGCGTCCTCCCTCGGTTTCGGCAGATCCGTTGAGGTATTCAACCATGAAAGCCATGGTCCGGGGATCTTCCTCCACATTCACTGCAAATGATGGAGTGAAGCCGCAAGCTTCGGCGAGCTGCACGAATTCTACGATTCCGAAACCGTTGGTAGCAAAATGGTACCACTGTCCCCTGTAGGGCTGGCGAAGGTGCCTGGGACCGGTCATCTGCTTGAATGAATATTCCTTGGCGTTGGTCATGGATCCTCCGTAGCGAAGGAAGGTCAAACCTTCATCGACGAGGCCCTGTGCAATGTCCGCTCTGAATGGAAGGCCCTTGTAAAGGTCGTTTCCTGTGCCCATCATGGTGACCTGGTCCACCCATACCTTGCCTTTCCCTTCTATGAATATCGCGAATCGTGCCCTCGGGTCAGTAGCGTTGGATTTCAGGGTGAATGAATACTTCTTCCATCCTCCGGAGACGGAGCCTGCGCGGGCGAGTGCATATTCCTTGGTCCCATCTTCATCCTGCAAGGCCACCATGACCTTCGATGCGTTGCCCTTGGCGAAGAATTCGCCCTTGAAGGTCTGTCCCTTCTTGATGCCTATCCCCCAATGGTTGAGGCTCATGTTGGCCACTCCTACGCGTCCGTTGCCTCGGGATTCGATCATCTGGCACTGCCCTCCGTTGTAGGGATCGGTACGGTCGAGAGAGAATGAATAATCATCAGCCTTCGAGGTATAGGGCGTCCACATTGAGCTAACCTGAGACTCACTCTCGCAGTTGAGGGCGATGTCCCTGGCCCCATTGCCATCCTCGAGGCGAAGCCTCCGGAAGGAGGCATCTGCACTGCGGGTCCTGAGGCCAATCTGTCCCTTAAGGAGAGGGGTGTCCTTGTCATTGGCTACGAAGATAAGTTCCCCATCCATGGAAACCTTGAACCTTGCTCCTTCGAAGTCAATTTCGAGCCTGTGCCAGTCCCAAGGGTCGAACCTGAGATTGACCCCTCCGATTTCCCTACGGCTGCCATCTACCTTCCAAAGAGTAAACCGGTTGCCGACGGCAGAAAGACCGAACTCATAGCCTTTGATGTTCTCGGGCCCTTCTTTGGCGGACGAAGCGTGCAGGAAAAGGCCGGCCGTTCCGGGGCGGATACTTTCGAAACGGATGTCCACGGCCACCTTGCCGCTTCCGGTCTCAGGGTCATCCATCATGAGTTTTGCAGAGCTGCTGTTCACTGTCGGGAAGACCCGGTCGTCGACTCCGTGCCAAATCGAATCGAAGCGTGTGAAACCGGTTATCCTTATCACATCTGCGCCTTCTTCGAAACTCTCGCCGAAGATCCTCTGGTTGTAGATCCCTCCGTAGACTTCGTGGTTCACATCCTCCATCCCTGATCCATAGAGAAGAGGACTGACATGGTTGATGACGTTGCCAGGATCGACTGTGATCCTGTTCTGGGCTGCTATGCCGACAGAAGAGGCGATGATCAGCAGCAGGGCAGTTAATCTTTTCATCATGCCTTCTGTTTGCCAGTGAGTTCTTTCTGTATCTGTTCGAGTGACTTGCCCTTTGTTTCGGGAATCTTGATGGCAAAGATGAGGCTGCCGAGTGCTATCAGGGCGAAGAACCCGAAGATGAAGGATTCACGCCCGTCCTTGAAGAGTACAGGGAAGAACCATGTCAGCAAGGCTGACCAGACCCAGTGGGTCATGCTGCCAAGCATCTGTCCCTTTGCCCTGACGCTGTTGGGGAAAACCTCAGAAATCACTACCCAGATGGTAGCTCCGAGAGACATTGCGAAGAATGCTATGTAACCCATGAGACACAGAAGCATGTAGTAGCCATGGATGAGGTTCATCTTGAATCCTATCGAGACCATCGACAGTGCTATGAACATTCCGACCGCTCCGACGAGGAGGAGCTGTTTGCGGCCGACCTTGTCGATGAGGGACATTCCAAGCATGGTGAAGACGAGGTTCGTGAGACCTACTATGATCGAATGGACCATTGCACCTTCAGCGAAGACTCCGGACTGTTCGAATATTCTCGGAGCATAGTAGAGGATTGCATTGATTCCGGTCAGCTGGTTGAATGTAGCGATCAGGAAGGCAATCAGAACCGGCAAGGCATATTTCTTTTGGAAAAGCTTGTCGCCTGCATCGGCAGTGGCTGAAAGAGACTCTTCGATCTCACTGATCTCATGGTCTACGTCTGGTTCTCCGATCATCTCGAAGACCTTCCTTCCTTCTGGCTGGCGTCCCTGTTTGACCAGCCAGCGCGGGCTCTCCGGCACTGTGACCAGCAGGACGGCAAACAGCAGGGCAGGGAAGGCCTCGATGCCTATCATCCATTGCCAGTCATGCGGGACTCCCTTCACGAGGAAGTTGGAGATGTAGGCCAGGACAATGCCGAGGACTATGTTGAACTGGAAGAAGGCCACGAAACGTCCTCTCCAGTCCGAGGGTGAGATCTCTGCGATGTACATGGGACCGACGACCGAAGAGGCACCCACCGCCAGACCTCCGATGAAGCGGAAGAACATGAAGGAGTACCAGTTCACGATCACGGCACTTCCTATTGCCGAAATCAGGTAGAGCCACGCGATGACGATCAGGAGCTTCTTTCTGCCGTACTTCTCAGAAGGACGGTCGCAGATGAACGCTCCGATGATTGTACCGATCAGAGCCGTGGCTATCGTGAATCCGTGGGCGAAGCTTGACAGGCCGTAGATCCGCTGGATTGCCTGTTCGGCTCCCGAGATGACCGCCGTGTCGAACCCGAAGAGGAGACCTCCCAGGGAAGCGACAAAGGCGATGTAGAACATTTTTCCTCTGACTTTTGCCATTTTATCGTTATTGTTTGTTATTAGACATCGAATTCAATGCGGCTGATCACATGGTCCTGGTAGCATTCGTCCAGTTCGACGAAGTAGCCGCTCCAGCCCCAGACCCTCACTATGAGCTGGCGGTGGTTTTCAGGATGGGCCTTCGCATCAAGGAGTTCCTCACGGCTCACGGTGTTGAGCTGCAGCTGGTGCCCTCCGAGGGTGATGAAGGTCTTGACAAGCATTCCGAGTTTTCGGATGCTCTCGTCGTTGCGGAAAACAGTCCTGTCGAACTCCAGGGTCAGCGGGCCTCCGTTGATGACTCTTTCAAGGTGAGGCTTGGAGAAAGACTTTATCACCGAGACAGGGCCTTTCTGTTTCATGAACAGGCTCGGGGAATAATTGGCCGGAATGTTCTCTTCCGCTGTGCGTCCGTCAGGGGTCGCCCCAAGGTCGCGGGCGTGCCAGATGTAGTACATGGCCGTACCGGTGCCGGCACGGTAGATACCTCCGCGTTCATTGACGCGGCCTTCCAGGGCCTTGTCGAACGAATCCAGGAGGGCTGTACCGATGGCATCGACCTCGTCGTCATCCTGACCCATCTTCGGGGCTTCTTTCCTGAGCATCTCCTTGAGCTCAGGATCATTGTTGAAATCATGCTCCAAAGCATCCAGAAGCCTCTCTGCAGAGAAACGCTTCTGCTCGAAGAAGAATTTCTTCAAAGCAGCGAGGGAGTCGGCAGCGGTCGCCAGGCCGGTGCCGTGTATTCCGAAATTATTGTACTTGCAACCGAGCGAGATGTCACGGGCCCTCTCGATGGTTCCGTCCATCAGCAGGGACATCATCGGGGAAGGGATCATGTAGAGGTCCTTGTGTCCGGCGCAGATCCTGTCGGCTTCCCGGAATATATTCTTTTCAACCTCGCAGTAGAAATCCTCGTAGTCCTTGCATCCTTTCAGTGCAGGAAGGCTGTCCTTGACGCAGGCGGCGAGCGAAAGACCGTCGATGTTGACGATGTCCATCGCAACCTTCGGGATGATGAACTCCCAACAGGCGGCTACCACGTAGTTCCTTGCATCTTCCTCTGAATAACCCTTGCGCACGAGGCCCGGAATGACCACGTCGTCGTTGCTGTACTGGGGGAAGCCAAGGCCGATCTTGGTGAGTCTCGAACCCTTCTCGAACACCTCGTCCGGAGTCCTGGAATCAACCCTGATGTTGATCTTCGGGTCGATGAGCCTGAGTTCGTAACTGGCCTTCAGGCACATCTCGGAGATCTCGTTGAAAAGATAATTGCCTTCTGCATCCCGGCCTCCAAGCACTATGCTCTGGCCGTTATCCCCCTGCTGCATTCCGGGATAGAAATCACTGTCCTTGTTGCAGGTGAGGAAGAATTCCTCAAGCAGGTCGAAGGCTTCCTCCCTGGTCAGGACTCCGCTGTCTATGTCATGCCTGTAATAGGGGTACATGTACTGGTCAAAGCGTCCCAGAGTGTTGTGGTAATTGTCTGCTGCCCAGATCGCGAAATGGATGGCTCGAAGCAGCTGGAGGGCTTCCCGGAATGATCCAGCTCCTTCTGTGCGTATCCTGGCCAGAACCTCTGCCGTGTCGCTTTCCCCTTCTTCGCGGGCTTTCTTCTCGTATCTGGCTATAAGGTCCTGAAGGGCATTGATGCACATCAGGACGGACTCCAGGAAGGTCCTGCCCTTTTCGTCCAGGCCTTCATCCTGTAGCCTTGCTTCGACCTCCTTCCTGCGGGCTCCAAGTCCGAGGCGGACCGTAGTCTCGTAGTCGGGACTGATGTTGCTGACGGTTCCCCTCTCGTGGATGTAGTGCGTGGCCTTTATCCTTTCCCATTCCTTGTCCGTGTAGATGAAAGGAACATCCTTGACAGTTCTCGTTAAGACGATTTTCTCTCCCGGAAGGATTACCGGTTCCTGGCATCGCATCATCTCGCTGAAGACTATCGCACTTCGCATCTGGTCCGGTGTGCCCTCGCGCTCGAATCTTTCATTAAGATCGGCGATGCCGGCTTCTGCAGCCGTCTTTACGAAAGCATGATGCTTCTTGTCAAGCAGATAGGACCTGAGTGCATCCAATCTCTGGTTCATAATATCATCGTTGTTATGTTTCTTTTATCAAAGGGTTCCGTGTCTAACCTGGAAGGTATCTGTGTGTCAAAGCCGGGATTGTATGACCGTCCGACCATCGGATACTTCGCTCCGGCCGTCTTGTGATAGGGGAGGAACTCAACCCTCTGAAGCCCGGCGGCTCCTTCAAGAAGAGCGGCGGTGGCTTCGAGGTTGGCCTCGTCATCATTGACTCCGGGGATCAGTGGGATCCTGATAATGAATGGTTTCCCAGAACCTATCAAGGTCTCCAGGTTTCTGAGGATGATGGAATTGCTTGCCCCGGTCCAGTGTCGGTGACGTTCCTGGTCAACCAACTTTATGTCCATCATCACCAGGTCCAGCTTTCCGAGAACTTCGCGGAATGTTTCGACAGGTGCAAAACCGCTGGTCTCGATAGCAGTGTGAATCCTTCCTTTGAGTTTTTCCAGAACCGCAATGAGGAAATCCCCCTGTGCCAAAGGTTCCCCGCCGGTGAAGGTGACACCGCCTGAGTTCATTCTGAATATGGCTTCGTTCCTCAGCAGTTTGGCGGCAAGGTCCTCGGCGGTATATTCAGTACCACATATGCTCGTCTCGCCCTTTTTCACCATCAGTTCGCTGCCGAATCGCTGGCCTTCCGGGTTATGGCACCAGGTGCATCGAAGGGGACAGCCTTTGAGGAAAACGGCAGTGCGTATTCCTGGCCCGTCGTGGACTGCAAATTCCTCGATGCTGAAAATAGTTCCGGATTTCATAATCATGGGTACAATGTTCTAAGTTACTTATTTTTTTTGAAAAGTAGAAACGGTTTCCTAATTTTACATAACACAATAATCCTGACATGATAAAGCGTTTGTTTTCCATCCTGGCCGTCAGTTTGATGGCCCTTCTTCTTGGATGTTCTGATAAGACCGTTGAGCAGAGACCTTGGGGAGATTATTTGGTCGCTTGCGGCGACAAGGATGTCTACATCGTCGATGCATCGAAGTCTACGGATGATTCCCTGGCAGTTCTCTGGCACTGGAATGCCTTCGAGTCCTACGGCCAGATCCCTGACGATTACCGCAACTTGATGCGTACCATTGATGACTGCAAACCCGTGAGCGGAGGCACACAGCTTCTCCTTACATCATCAGCCGGAGGTACCATTCTTCTTGACATTGCCACCAGGAAATGCTTGTTCTATGCCCGGACCCCGATGTCCCACTCTGCAGATCTTCTGCCCGGGAACAGGATTGCAGTCGCCAATTCCACCAATCCTGAAGGCAACAGCCTGGAGATTTACGACGTGGCGAAGCCTGATGCCTGCGTCTGGAAAGACAGTCTCTACAGCGGTCATGGAGTAGTCTGGTCGGAAAAGTATCAAAAGCTGTATGCGCTTGGCTATCAAGAGCTTCGTGAATATTCCCTGAAAAATTGGGACTCTGCTGCTCCTTCCCTTTCCCTGGAGGGGACCTTCCCGCTTCCAGGCGTCGGGGGCCATGAACTATCTCCGGCCGGGGTTGATGCCTTCATTGTTACCAATCATGATGGTGTCTACCTGTTCGATATCCCTTCCAAGGCTTTCACCCCATTCGGGCCGCTTGAGGGAACGAAGAACGTAAAGTCCCTGAATTACGATCCGGCATCAGGCATGATAGCCTACACTGTGGCCGAAACCCGCTGGTGGACCAGTCATGTCTACATGAAGTCTCCGGACAAGGTCCTTTCTTTCGATCCTGCCTGGCGGCTCTACAAAGTAAGGGTGCTCCCTGAGTTGCCCTTCACTCCCGAGCCTGGTCCCTCAGTGCGCTCGGAAGGTACGAACCTCAGGATATTCGACGACAACATCTGGCAGTATGATTCAGGGAAGATCCCAGAAAAATGGCTGCCTCTAGGAGTCGATCCACGGGATTCGGTGCGGAGCATAGGTTTTGCCAAACTGGTCGCTGACCATAAGCCTGACATCGTGGCTCTGCAGGAATATTCCTCCCACATGGACGGTTATCTGGCTCCGAAGCTTGATGAACTTGGATTTGCCAATGCATGCGAAGAGGACGGAAGCTGGAACTTCACCCCTGTTTTCTATGACAGCACTGCAGTCGAACTCCTGAAAGTCAGATACAACCTCTACACTCCTCCGCAGTTCAGCAATTCAGGTACTAAGTCGTTCACTTCCGCAGTCTTCCGTCACCATGGGACCGGGAAGGTTTTTGCCGTACTCAACACACACCTGTGGTGGAAGCCGGAGGAGAACCAGCCAGGCAGTACCATGGCCCGCGCCTCCCAGATCCGTCTTATGATGGCGGAGGCAGAGATAATCAAGGCTGAATATGACTGCACGGTCTTCCTTATGGGAGACATGAACTGTGAGGAGGATTCGATTCCGATACAGCAGCTGATAAATGAGGGATATGTCCCTTGCTACAAAGCCGCTACCGTGTTCGGAGACAACCACAACGGGCACCATGAGTGTTCGCCTTCAGGTTTTTCGGAAAAAAGTAACCGCAAGGGGCCTGACCGTGCCACCGGCGCCCTGGACCATTTCTTCATCCATAATGCTCCTGCTGGCACTGAAGTACTCGAGTATCGTTGCATAATGGATGAGTACACACTCCCTCTTACCGACCACTATCCTAACTATGTTGATGTAAGATTATGAGAAGGCTTTTCCTGATCCTGGCACTTGCCTTTCCGGTGTTACTGACAGCAAGACCGGCCGGCTGTCCTACAGGTCTCATGACCGACCTTGTCGAACACACTGAATCCGTCTGGTCCAATGGTTTCCTGACGGATCTGCAGCTTTCAGACCTTCCCAAGTCACTGGGCTCGTTCCAGACCGTCGAGATCCGCTCCCTGCATCCTTCGTTCAGCTGGATCGTCCCCGGGCGTTACCCAGCACGCCAGACAGCCAGGCAGATAGTTCTGTGCAGTATCCCTTCCGGAGAGGTGATCTGGGACAGTGGTTGGGTCGGTGATAACCGTTCTACGGCCGTCCGCTACGAGGGGAAAGCCCTCGAACCCAATAAGATATATTCGTGGAAGGTAAGGGTGAAGACGGACTCGGACGGCGAGAGCGAGTGGTCTGCGGTCAGGTTTTTCAAGACTGCCGGGGAGTTGTCTGAATATGCTACTCCTTCCTATCCTCTTGTCAAGGAGGAGCAAGGTCCGGTTTCGCAGGCTTCTCTTCCGGATGGTTCTGTGCTCTATGATTTCGGAAGGGATGCTTTCGGCCAGTTGAGGCTGACGCTGACTTCCCGGACCGGAGGGGACACTGTAAGGGTCCATCTAGGCGAGCGTGTCAAGGACGGCAGGGTGCTTCGCAATCCTACCACGACAGTCCGTTACCAACTACATGAGATAGCTTTGAAAAAGGGCACCCACACCTATAAGGTCGTGATTCCTCCAGACAAAAGGAACACCGGCCCTGCTGCCGTCAAGATGCCTGAATATATCGGAGAGGTCCTGCCTTTCCGTTACTGCGAGGTCGAGGGATCACAGGCTGTTAAATCCATTTCCCGTGAGGCTGTAAGTTATCCTTTTGACATGGAAGCGGCATCTTTCAATTGCAGCGACCAGATCCTGGACCAGGTCTGGGACCTCTGCCGTTATTCTGTAAAGGCCACTTCATTCACAGGTCTTTTCGTCGATGGCGACCGTGAAAGGATTCCTTACGAGGCTGATGCCCTGATCAGCCAACTCTGCCACTATGCGGCAGACAGGGAGTACACACTTTCCCGCAGGACGATTGAATACCTTCTCGACTATCCCACATGGCCGACCGAATGGATCCTCCAGGCAGTCCTGATGGCCTGGAACGACTATCTTTTTACCGGAGACAAGCGGCTGCTTGAGCAGCAGTACGGGATACTGAGGGCTCACTGCATGGAAACTCTCATCCAAAAGAACGGCCTGATCAGCACGACTCTCGTGCCTCAGGAGGGATCCTTCCTCGAATACATCAGTCGCAAGGAGAAGATCCGCGACATCGTGGACTGGCCGCATTCCGGATCCCTTGGACTTGCCCCAGGTTACGGTGGAGAAGATGACGGCTTCGAGTACACAGACTACAATGCAGTGGTGAATGCTTATGCATTCAGGGCATTGACCCTGATGGGCCGGATCGCTTCCGAGCTGCAGAAGAGCGGGGATGCGGAAGAGTTGTCAGGGACGGCAACCCGGATGAAGGCGGCCTTCCAGAAGAACTTCTTCGACAGGAAGAATAAATGCTATGTTGACGGTATAGGGACAAGGCATGCTTCACTTCACACCAACATGTTCGCCCTGCTTTTCGGTCTGGTGCCGGACAAGTACCGGGAAAAGGTAACCAAGTTTATAATTTCCCGCGGCATGGCCTGCAGCGTCTATGGGTCCCAATTCCTGCTGGAAGCCTTGTACGATGGGGATGGTGCCCAGGTCGCCCTGGACCTGATGACAGATGATTCTCTCAGAAGCTGGTACAACATGATCCGTTGCGGGTCTACCATAACTCTCGAGGCCTGGGATGACTCTTTCAAACCTAACCAGGATTGGAACCATCTTTGGGGCGCTGCTCCAGGCAACATAATTCCTTTCAAGCTGATGGGAGTCGAACCTCTTGAGCCTGGTTTCTCCAAGGTCAGGATCCGTCCCCAACCTGGCAATCTTGAGCATGCCGAGATGTCCCTTCCTACGATCCGGGGAACCATAAAGATGAAAATAGAGAACACGCCGCAGCGTCGCAGCGTGTCCCTTGAACTACCAGCCAATATGGAGGCCGAAATCGTCCTTCCGGATGGCTTCGGACTTGATTCCTAGAAGGAGAATTTATAACCTATTCCCAGCCAGCCCTTGAAGGTACGGTCGTAGGTGAGAGACTTGAGTTTCGTGCCTTCGGCATTAGTGTCGATGTTCTTGTCGTAGCAATAGTCTCCGAGCAGGTAGAAGTCGATTGAATTGCGCTTGTCCAGTTTCCAGTCGACACCCAGGGATCCCCTGACCCTGTTGAGATAGGCATCATTGTAACCCTCGAACGAGTAGTCCGAGTAAGACTGGTTAGCGGTGTTCCAAGTCGCTGAACAGGCAGGGTCGTTCAGGACTTTGCGGAATTCGATGTACCCGTAAGGAGTAAGGGCTGAAGACGCTTTGTAAGACACCTTCAGGCGGCTTTTGAGCGTCAGTGAGTTGGGGTTGCTCTGGTATGGGTTTCCTACTTCCTTGTGTGTGTACTGCAGCCTTTCCTTGACGGAGAATCTCCAGTTCCCGGAGTTGAATCCGACGCTGGCATCCCCGTAGAAACGGTGGCGAGGCTTCCAGATGTCGGAGGAATTCTTCTTGTTTATGAATAGATAGCCTGCTCCTATCTTGAAATTGGGGGAGATCTTGTAGGTCAGTCCCGTCCCTGCCTGGTACCGTCCGAGGTCGGTGAAGTTGTCACTGGTCCTGATTTCACCTTCGGCGAACCAGTGGAATCCCTTGGAGATCTTCTTGTCAAGCGTAGCTGAGAGGCGAGAACCAAAATCGGTCTCCATGTCGTTTGCCGTGCCCTGTGCGTTAGCCAGGGCCGGGATGGCTGCAAGCAGTATGCAGGCCAGTGTCATTCTCTTTTTCATGGCTTACTGTTCTACGAAATCCTTTGCCTTCACGAGATTGTCGATCGTGGCATTTTCGCCTTTCCCGAGCGTGTAGTAAACCTTGATGAAGGCGGCGTCCTTGAGGAAATCCACATGGCCGATCTCGAGGTTGTCGACCTTGATCCCGATGCGTTTCTCCAGGTCGGCGATCAGCTCCGCCCTTCTTTCGTGTACGATGAGTTCGATCCTGTCGTAAAGTACCAGCTTTGTGGATGTGTGTTTGAGCAGTCTTTCGCTTTCGAGCACCCAGATCAGGCAGATTACCAGGGCGTTGGCAATAAGCATGACGGCAACCGTCCCTGCTGAAAGAACGTAATGAGGGTTGGAGGAGGCTGCTCCTGTGAGCTTGTAGACGGGGGCCAGGCCGTTCATGGCTGCAAGTGCTATGATCACGAAGAGGTAGGTCATCTCCCTGATCGGTACTGTCTCGGTGCGGTAGCGGATGACCCCGAAGATCGCGAACAAGCCAAGGGTCAGCCCGACTCCGACTTCCACGTTGCCCATCATGTAGAGGAGCATCAGCATGGCCGATGAGAACACCATGAAGGTGAAGTAGTAGTCGCGCCTGCGGCTCTTGCGGTAGTAGAAGAACTGGATCAGGATCCAGCACACCATAAGGTTCAGGAAGAAACGTATGGCCAGTTCGGTGATGCTCTGGCCGGTGGTCATCATGGCATCCGTGATGGTCTGGACGTCCAGGAGGTCTTCATCAGCTAGGGTGTAGTCACCCAGGTCTTGCATTGTAATCATGATTGAACTATTATCTTCTTTTTAATTGTCTTTTCTATTGTCCGGACTTTCTCCTTGAAGCGTCCGCTTTTGACTTCCGGTTCCGTGAGGGTGACCCCGATGCAGTATTTGCTGATCCTGACGGGCTTCACCCTATGGTCCAGGAGGATTCCCTTCATCCTGCTCGAAGCCCTTCCATCCTGCTTCAATTCTATGACCACGGCGTCCTGGAGCGACACTTTGCTATTGTTGCGGAAATTGCTGAATTCCAGGCAAGTGTCAATTGTGAGCCTTTCCGTTTTCTCGGGATTGACAAGGGTTATCCTTCGGAAATCAGTGGAGAGTTCAGGGGAGATGCCATCGGCAGTGAAGTCCGAATGGCTTTCCAGGTAAGCTGTCGCAGTTTCATCCCTTGCGAATCCTTCCATCTCGTCCAGCGGGATCCTGATGCGTTTTTTCTTCGTACGACCCTTGTTGTTCTTCCTCTTTATTTCAAGGTAGGCATCACCAGAGTTGACATAGACCCTTGTACGGACTTTCTGCCTGGTGAGGCGCTTGTCGTGATGGTCGGAGAACATCTTGAGTCCCGGGGTGTCGTAGTAGACGGAATGGTAGGAACTTACCATTGTTCCGCCGGCGACCAGGGCACGATAGCCGGATTCTGCGGCATCCGAAAGTACATGGGCAAGGGTAGCCTCGTCAGTCAGGTACTTCGTGTCGATGCGGTTCATCAGTTTGATGGAGTCCATCTCCTCGAGGGTTATCGGTCGGAAGGACTCCACCGCTTCGTCAATCGTTATGTGCCGGGTCTCAGGCATCTTCGGAAATATATTCGTAGATCTTTGTTGATGTCAGTTTCCCTTTCGGGTCGTAGGTGTACTGGATTTTCTTCCGTCCGAACTCATTGAATTCGAATTTCTTGAAATATACGAGACGGTTGTTCTCGTTGTAGAGCAGTTCGCGGCTGACCTTGCCGTCGGAACCATATTCAAAACGCTTGCGCCACTTCTGCTTTCCGAAAGAATCGTATTCCGTCTCCTCTATCTTCCTGCCCTCCGGGGAGAAGATGGTGGTATGGTCAAGTGTCCTGGCTCCCTTTGCGCTGGTGTTCCATTCCTTGATCACAAGGTTCTTCTTGTTGATCTTCTGGTCGCTGTTGTTCTGGGCGATTGCGGGAAAGCATGCCAGGAGCGCCATTGCGAAGAATATAATATGCTTTTTCATATTCATCGGGTTTAATGATCCTTACCATCTTGCACCGGGGCCGCCCTGACCTCCAGGTCCTCCGTTTCCTCCGGAATAGGTGCCAAGGGTGGCAGTAGAGCCTCCGGAAACAGCAGGCTTCTCGATCCAGTAACCCTGGAGATGGCTGGTGCCTCCGCTGATGTTTATCCCTTTCATCGCCGATGCCAGGGACGGGGCAGAGACTACCATTGAAGACACGTTAGGAGCCTTGAACACGGCAAGGATGTTTCCTGACTTGTCCTTAAGGCAGTTGTAGCCGCCGGATGTGACACCCATGGTGTAGCATGCCTGTGCCAGTGAAGCTCCGCTTTCAAGGCCTCCGTAGGCGACAACCGTTGCTCCGCTGTTAATGTAGAGTTTGTAGCCTCCCTCGGTGTTGGCATCGATGGCGACTTCGGGCGAACCCTTGGTGGTCACCGCGTAGACATGTCCTCCGTTTATCTTGAGATTGCTGTTACAGTCGATCGCATCATTCTGGGTTGAGATCGCACAGACATAGCCGTTGTTGATGTTCATCTCTCCCTGGGAGTTGATGGCATCGTCTGCGCTTGAATAGACGTAGGTGTCTCCTCCGGTAAAGGTGAGCTTGCCTTTCACCTCGAAGCCTTCGCTCTTTGAGACCTTGACCACAATGGATCCTCCACTGACGTTCATGTTGCCGGCACAACTATAGGTAACACTCCTTCCGCTTCCGGAAACAGCCTCCTTGTAACCTATCTTTATTCCCTTGGAAGACACATCGTTGGACTCGCTTCCAGTGGTGGTTATGGTGAGATTTCCGCCGGAAATGTAGCTGTCGGCGAGGGTGTGGTTTGTTCCGTCATAGTCGTAGCTTCCTGCGCTGATACCCTTTCCTCCATTGCCGCTGTTTGTGATTGTGACAGTTCCTCCGGTCATGCCGAAGTAATTGTCCGCCTTGATGCCGGCAGATCCCTTGTACTCCTGGTCGTCGGAATCGTAGGCGACTCCGCCGCTCACGTCGATAGTGGTATTTCCTCCTTCCACGAGCACATAGTCATCGGAACCGATGCCTTTCTTCATGGCAGCGGAGGTGTTTATTCCAAGGGTTCCTGAAGAGATCTGGACATATTCCTTTCCACGCAATCCATGCCCGGCAGAGCTGCCGGATGTTACCTTTATGGTCGGACTCGACATGAGCCGTACGTAGTCGTCTGAGACGATCCCGGACTTGCCTTGTTTGTTCTGCGCCTTGACGGTAAGGGAGCCTGAGCCGCTGAACACAAGCTGGCCTTCACCGAAGAAGACGGCCTTCATGTCTTCGTCATCAGAAGTCGAATAGGATGCCGAGGATCCGTCGGACAGGGTGTTGCTGCCTTCTACAAGTACGAAGGTCCTCTTCCCGCTCTGGACGTTGATCGCCGCACCGTTGGGATTGGTGATCGAAACTCCGTTGAGAATGATCGCCTGTTTCCTCGAACTGTAGAGCTTGAAGAAGCCGTTTGTGGTCGTGCCTGTCAGTACGTAGACGATGGCTTCCTCACCGGTGTTGTTGACGGTGACCTGGCCTCCGCTGACTTTCACGAAGCCTTCATCGTCGCCGGAGATGCTGGCGTTTCCTTCCGATGAATATGTGATCGTAATCTTTCGGGTGAAGGAAGAATTGAATATGTCATCCTGCGAGGAGGTGTCTCCCGTCGAACTGAAGGTGAAAGTACCTTCTCCGTCGTCTCCTTCGGGGACGCTGCCCTGAGTGGGTTCGCTGTCCTCCTCTTCCTGGCCGTCACTTGCAGAATCTGCGGCAGAAACTTTCAGGCTGTAGGATACGCTGGCATCCTCGTAGGTTCCGTCTTCGTCGGACGAAGCGGTAATTATTGCGGTTCCAGCTGCTATCAGGCTCACTGAACCGCTCGAGGAGATTGTGGCTACTCCCGTGTTAGATGATGAATATTTTACGTTGACCCCGTATTTGTTGGTAAGGGTCGGGAAAGAATTCTCCGATCCCATCTCCGCTTCACATGAAGAAGAACTCCATGCAAGTTCGGGATCGATAAGTGTTGACTTCGTGCTGCTGCCGCTGTACTCTGATTCATCCAGAGTGATCAGGTCTCCTGCGCAGCTCAGGACCAATGCGGCCAGAGGGATTATCATCCATGTTTTGCCAAATGTTCTCATCGCGAGTGCATTTTAGGGGGTTAATGGTCTTTCCCGAAATCAAATTTTGTGCGCTTACCATTCCTCAAATCGCTATTCTCGACCAACGCCCAGTTTCAATAGACGAAATCCCAAATAAAAAGAGCGACTGATAAATGAATATCAGTCGCTCTTCAAAAGCTATGTAGGATGATCCTAGAGTTCGTTCATCTCTGCCTCGTACTCGTCCTTGCGGCCGACCAGGATGTCCTGGAACTCCTTCTGACCGGTACCGGCCGGAATGAGATGACCGCAGATGACGTTCTCCTTAAGGCCTTCGAGGTAGTCCACGCGAGCCCTGATCGCAGCCTCGCTGAGCACCTTGGTGGTCTCCTGGAAGGAAGCCGCGGAGATGAAGCTGTTGGTGCGTAGAGCAGCCCTGGTGATACCCTGGAGCACGAGCTTGGCCGTAGCGGGTTTCGCATCGCGGACCACCATCATCTTCAAGCCCTGACGGTCAAGTGAAGAATTCTCGTTCCTCATGTCGCGGGCATCAATGATGTCGCCCTGCATGAACTTCTGGCTGTCACCTGCATCGAGGATGTAGGACTTGCCGAAGATCCTGTCGTTGGCATCCATGAAATCCCATTTGTCCACGAGCTCCTCATTGAGGAATTCGGTATCACCGGGATCGGTTATCTGGACCTTGCGCATCATCTGGCGGACGATGATCTCGAAGTGCTTGTCGTTGATCTTCACACCCTGGAGACGGTAGACGGCCTGGACTTCGTTGACGATGTAGTCCTGAGCCTTGACCGGTCCGAGGATGTTGAGAATGTCGGTAGGAGAGATTCCGCCGTCGGACAGCTTGGTGCCGGCCTTGACGTAGTCATTCTCCTGGACAAGGATCTGCTTGGTCGTGGGCACAAGATAGTGCTTCTCGTTACCTGCCTTGTTCTTGACGATGATCTCGCGGTTACCCCTCTTGACCTTGCCCATGAGCACTTCTCCGTTGATCTCGGAGAGGATAGCAGGGGCGGAAGGAGTCCTGGCCTCGAAGAGTTCAGTGACCCTCGGGAGACCTCCCGTGATATCGCTGGACTTACCGATGGCGCGAGGGATCTTGATGATCACATCACCGACACCCACAGTGTCACCATTGTTCGGGATGATGTGGGCACCCACCGGCAGGTTGTACTGCCTGACCTGGTTGCCTTCCTCGTCGACGATGATGATTGACGGGTTGCGGGTCTTGTCCTTTGCTTCGATGATGACCTTGTCCTTGTTGACAGCGAACTCGTCGGAGATCTCCTCACGGTAGGTAACACCTTCGATGAGGTTGTCGTACTGGACCCTACCGGCGTTCTCGACGATGGTCGTAGCGTTGTACGGATCCCATTCGCAGAGGAGGTCGCCCTTCTTGATCTTGTCGCCATCCTTGAAGTAGAGCCTTGAACCGTAGGGCACGTCATAGTGGGAATAGGTGATACCTGTGTTCTCGTCTATGATGCTGACCTCGGTCATACGGCTGACCACGATTTCCTGGACTGAGCCGTCTTCGTCGGTCTTCTGGATAGTCCTGAGTTCCTCGAACACGAGCTTACCGTCGTACTTGGACTCTATTGAAGAATCGGCTGCGGTGCTGGATGCGGTACCACCGACGTGGAAGGTACGGAGCGTAAGCTGTGTACCAGGCTCACCGATGGACTGTGCGGCGATGACACCGACGACCTCTCCCTTCTCGACCATGCGGCTGGTAGCGAGGTTACGGCCGTAGCACTTGGCGCAGACTCCGTGACGGGACTCGCAAGTGAGGACGGAACGGATCTCGACCTGCTCGATAGGGAGGGAATCAATCAGGTTGGCAGTGTCCTCGCGGATCTCTTCGCCGGCCTTGATGATGAGCTCTCCTGTGAGAGGGTTGAATATATCGTGAACGGAAGTACGACCGAGAATCCTCTCTCCGAGTGACTCGACGATCTCGTCCTTGTTCTTGATGGCAGTGGCGATAAGGCCCCTGAGTGTGCCGCAGTCCTCTTCCGTGATGATGACGTCGTGGGAGACGTCGACCAGACGACGGGTGAGGTAACCTGCGTCAGCAGTCTTGAGAGCGGTATCGGCCAGACCCTTACGGGCACCGTGGGTCGAGATGAAGTACTCGAGCACCGTCATTCCTTCCTTAAGGTTGGAGATGATAGGGTTCTCGATGATCTCGGCTCCTGAAGCACCGGACTTCTGCGGCTTTGCCATAAGGCCACGCATGCCGCAAAGCTGCTTGATCTGCTGTGTTGAACCACGGGCTCCGGAATCCAGCATCATGTAGACCGGGTTGAAGCCCTGCTGGTCTGCGGAGATCTGCTTCTCGACGATTCCGGTGAGTCGGTTGTCTATTGAAGTCCAGAGGTCGATGACCTTGTTGTAGCGCTCGTTGTTGGTGATGAAGCCCATCGCATAATTGTTCTTGACTTCCTCGACCTGCTTGTAGCCCTGCTCGATGAGTTCTGACTTCTCAATGGGGATGATGACATCTCCGAGGTTGAAGGAGATACCAGCCCTGAAAGCCTGGTCATAACCAAGGTTCTTGATGTCGTCAAGGAACTGAGCGGTGCGGGTGACACCTGTGCACTTGATGACCTCGGTGATGATCTTGCGGAGGGACTTCTTTCCGAGTACCTCATTGACATAGGGCACCTCTTCGGGAACGTACTGGTTGACGATGATGCGTCCTGCAGTGGTCTGGACGATATGCTCGCCCTTTGAGGCATCCTGCTTGTCCACAGGGAGTCTCACACCGATCTTGGCATGCATGTCAATTGCCTTCTCGTCATAGGCGACGATCACTTCCTCGGGTCCGTAGAAGGTCATTCCCTCGCCCTTGGCGCCGGGACGGATCTTCGTGATGTAGTACAGACCAAGCACCATGTCCTGTGAAGGAACGGTGATAGGGGTACCGTTGGCCGGGTTGAGGATGTTCTGGCTACCGAGCATGAGCAGCTGGGCCTCCATGATGGCAGCGTTGCCAAGAGGGAGGTGGACAGCCATCTGGTCACCGTCGAAGTCGGCGTTGAAAGCCGTACATGCGAGCGGGTGAAGCTGGATGGCCTTTCCTTCGATCATCCTGGGCTGGAATGCCTGGATACCAAGCCTGTGGAGGGTAGGAGCACGGTTCAGGAGGACCGGATGGCCCTTCATCACGTTCTCAAGGATGTCCCAGATGACGGGATCCTTCCTGTCCACTATCTTCTTTGCGGACTTGACAGTCTTGACGATTCCTCTTTCGATGAGCTTGCGGATGATGAACGGCTTGTAGAGCTCGGCTGCCATGAACTTAGGCAGACCGCACTCATGCATGTTCAGCTCCGGACCTACGACGATAACCGAACGTGCGGAGTAGTCCACACGCTTACCGAGGAGGTTCTGGCGGAAGCGTCCCTGCTTGCCCTTAAGAGAGTCGGAAAGGGACTTGAGTGCCCTGTTGGACTCGCTCTTGACAGCGCTGGACTTCTTCGAGTTGTCGAACAGTGAGTCGACAGCTTCCTGGAGCATACGCTTCTCGTTGCGGAGAATGACCTCGGGGGCCTTGATTTCGATGAGCTTCTTCAGACGGTTGTTCCTGATGATGACCCTTCTGTAAAGGTCGTTGAGGTCGGTCGTAGCGAAACGGCCTCCATCGAGCGGAACGAGAGGACGGAGATCCGGCGGAATGACGGGGATGACCTTCATGATCATCCATTCCGGGCGGTTGACGTCCTTGGACTCCAGGAACCACTTGACGACGCTCAGTCTCTTGAGCATTTCGGTCTTCCTCTGCTGGGAGGTTTCGGTGAGCATGCTCTGGCGGAGCTGCTTGGAGAGCTCCACTACGTCGGTCTCCTTGAGAAGGTCGTAGATACCCTCGGCACCCATCTTTGCGACGAACTTGTTGGGATCGCCGTCAGGAAGGTTGTCGTTGTCAGGGATCCTGGCGAGTACGTCGAGATATTCATCCTCGGAGAGGAGTTCCATCTTTTCGACACCGCTTGCACCAGGGTTGACGACTATGTATTTCTCATAGTAGATGACGGATTCGAGCTTCTTGGACGGGAGTCCCAGAAGGGCGGAAATCTTGTTGGGAGCTGACTTGAAGTACCAGATGTGTGCCACGGGGACGGTGAGGGCGATGTGGCCCATCCTTTCCCTGCGGACTTTCTTCTCAGTGACTTCGACACCGCACCTGTCGCAGACGATTCCGCGGTAACGGATCCTCTTGTACTTTCCGCAATAGCACTCGTAGTCCTTTGTGGGACCGAAGATCTTCTCGCAGAAGAGACCATCCCTTTCAGGCTTGTAAGTCCTGTAGTTGACGGTTTCCGGCTTTAGGACCTCACCGCAAGACCTTGCGGAAATGTCCTCGGGTGAAGCCAGCGAGATGCTTATCCTCGAGAAATTGCTTTTGACCTTGTTTTCCTTTGTATTGAAAGTAGGCATATTCTTGAATCGGGTTTCCAGTGATTAATCCAAACTGACCTTGAGACCAAGTCCGCGGAGCTCGTGGAGCAGCACGTTGAGAGACTCGGGAATGCCGGGGTTCGGCATCGGGTCGCCCTTGACGATTGCCTCATAAGTCTTTGAACGTCCGGTCACGTCGTCAGACTTGACCGTGAGGATCTCCTGAAGGGCGTTGGCGGCGCCGAAGGCCTCCAGTGCCCAGACCTCCATCTCTCCAAACCTCTGGCCTCCGAACTGTGCCTTACCGCCGAGAGGCTGCTGGGTGATGAGTGAATATGGTCCTATGGAACGTGCGTGCATCTTGTCATCGACCATGTGACCGAGCTTGATCATGTAGATCACGCCGACGGTTGCAGGCTGGTCGAACCAGTCTCCGGTACCACCGTCACGAAGGCGGGTCTTGCCGTAGCGAGGCACGCCGGCCTTGTCGGTGTAGGCGCAGATCTCATCGATGTCGGCACCGTCGAAGATAGGAGTGCTGAACTTGAGGCCGAGCCTTGATCCCGCCCAACCGAGGACAGTCTCGTAGATCTGGCCGAGGTTCATACGTGAAGGCACGCCGAGAGGGTTCAGGACGATGTCCACAGGAGTTCCGTCCTCGAGGAACGGCATGTCTTCCTGACGGACGATCTTGGCCACGATACCCTTGTTACCATGGCGTCCGGCCATCTTGTCACCGACGGTGATCTTCCTCTTCTTGGCGATGTAGACCTTGGCGAGCTGCATGACTCCGTTAGGGAGTTCGTCACCCACCTTGACCTTGTCCATCTGCCTCTTGCACTCTGCCTCAGACACTTTGTAGGTGATGCAGTAGTTGTTGATGAGGTCCTGGATCATCGCGTTGGTGTTCTTGTCGGATGTCCACTTGCTGGAATTGATGTTCTGGAAGTCAATGCCCTTGAGCTTATCTGCGGTGATTTCCTTCCCCTTGGGGATGATCTCGACTCCGTAGAGGTCGCTGATACCGGCGCTCTTCTTTCCGTTGGTGAGGAACTCGAGCCTTCCGATGAAGTCGGCATAGAGTTTCTCAGCCTTCTTGTTGAAGTCTTCCTGGAGAACTTCAAGACGGGTCTTCTGATCGGACTTTGCAGACCTTCTGTTGCCTTCCTTGGATGCCTTTGCATAGAGGGCTGTCTTGATGACTGTACCGCTCAGTGAAGGATTGGCCTTGAGGGAAGCATCCTTGACATCACCGGCCTTGTCACCGAAGATGGCTTTGAGGAGCTTTTCTTCCGGAGAAGGATCGCTCTCGCCCTTAGGGGTGATCTTACCGATCATGATGTCACCGGGCTCGACATGGGCACCGATGCGGATGATACCCTGCTTGTCAAGGTCCTTGGTCGCATCTTCACTCACGTTGGGGATGTCGGAAGTGAGTTCCTCCATTCCGCGCTTGGTGTCACGGACCTCTGTGAGGTACTCGTCGACATGGACGGAAGTGAGGATGTCCCACTTGACCATCTCCTCGGATAGAACGATAGCGTCCTCATAGTTGTAACCCTTCCAAGGCATGAATGCGACCTTGAGGTTGCGGCCGAGTGCGAGTTCGCCGTTCTGGGTTGCATAGCCTTCGGTGAGAACCTGTCCAGCCTCCACCTTGTCACCCTTGCGGACGATAGGCTTGAGGGTCACGACTGTGCTCTGGTTGGTCCTCCTGTAGATAGGAAGAGTGTAGACAGTCTCTTCAGGTGCGAAGGAAACGAATCTTTCATCGTTGGTCCTGTCGTACTTGATGCGGATTTCCTTTGCATCGACGTAGGTGACTTCACCCTTGCGCTCGGCGATGAACTGAGTCCTGGAGTCAAGGCAGACCCTCTCCTCAAGACCGGTTCCCACGATAGGGGATTCGGGCGAAAGAAGCGGAACGGCCTGACGCATCATGTTCGCTCCCATGAGGGCGCGGTGGGCATCGTCATGCTCGAGGAAAGGAATGAGGGAGGCAGCGACCGAAGCCATCTGGTTCGGAGCCACGTCCATGTAGTCCACCTGCTCCTTTGAAACGACCGGGAAGTCGGCCTCAAGGCGGCACTGGATCCTGTCGTCGGTAATGTTACCGTTGTTGTCCATATTGACCTTGGCGAGGGAGACGAGCTTGTTCTCCTCTTCCTCGGCGGTCATGTAGTGCCATCCCTTTGCGCTCAGGTCAACCTTGCCCTCATGGACCTCACGGTAGGGGGTCTCGATGAAACCGAGCTGGTTGATCCTTGCATAGACGCAGAGGGAAGAGATAAGACCGATGTTCGGACCTTCAGGGGACTCGATAGGGCAGAGACGGCCATAATGGGTGTAGTGAACGTCTCGTACCTCGAATCCAGCCCTGTCCCTGGAGAGACCTCCGGGGCCGAGAGCGGAAAGACGCCTCTTATGGGTGATCTCGGCCAGAGGGTTGGTCTGGTCCATGAACTGACTCAACTGGCTGGTGCCGAAGAATGAGTTGATCACGGAAGAGAGAGTCTTGGCGTTGATCAGGTCGATAGGGTTGAACTGCTCGCTGTCGCGAACGTTCATCCTTTCGCGGATGGTCCTGGCCATCCTGGAAAGGCCCACGCTGAACTGGTTGGCAAGCTGTTCACCGACAGTACGTACACGCCTGTTGCTCAGGTGGTCGATGTCGTCTACAGTAGCCTTTGAGTTGATCAGCTGGATGAGATACTTGATGATCTCGATGATGTCGTTGTTGGTGAGCACCCTGACCTCGGGATCTGTACCGAGCCCGAGCTTCTTGTTGAGGCGGAACCTTCCGACTATTCCGAGGTCGTACCTCTTCTCTGAGAAGAAGAGCTTGTCGATGACATCCCTTGCAGTAGCCTCATCCGGCGGTTCCGAATTGCGGAGCTGTTTGTAGATGTAGTTGACAGCCTCGATTTCGGTGTTGGTAGGGTCCTTCTGGAGGGTGTTGTAGATGATGGCATATTCATTGGAATTGGCCTCATCCTTCTGAAGGAAAATGGTCTTGACTTCAGTGTCGCCTATCCTGGCGATAGTGTCGTCGTCGAGGACCTCGCCTCTCTCTACGATGGCGATTGTCCTTTCGATGGGGATGACCTCACCGGTGTCCTCATCTTCGAAGTCTTCTGTCCAGGTCTTCAGGACCTTGGCTGCAAACTTCCTTCCCTTATTGGCTTCGAGGCTTTCTGGAGTGGCCTCGATTTCGTCTGCCAGGCCGAAGATGTCGATGATGTCTTTGTCTGAATTGTAGCCGATCGCACGCAGCAGGGTTGTCACAGGCAACTTCTTCTTGCGGTCGATGTAGGCGTACATGACATTGTTGATGTCCGTTGCGAATTCAATCCAGGAACCTTTGAAGGGGATGATCCTGGCTGAATAGAGCTTTGTTCCGTTCGCGTGCATGCTCTGGTCGAAGAACACTCCGGGGGAGCGGTGCAGCTGCGAGACGATAATTCTTTCTGATCCGTTGATGACGAATGTACCGGCGGGGGTCATGTAAGGAATGTTGCCGAGGTACACGTCCTGGACTCTCGTATCAAAGTCCTCATGCTCCGGATCTGTGCATGAAAGGCGGAGTTTTGCCTTCAGAGGAACATTGTAGGTAAGTCCTCTTTCAAGACACTCTTCAATCGAATACTGCGGGGGATCAATGAAATAGTCGATGAACTCGAGCTTGTAGTTGTTCCTCGTGTCTTCGATCGGGAATATCTCCTGGAACACCTGGAAGAGGCCTTCGTTCTTCCTGTTCTCAGGTGTCGTTTCCAGCTGGAAGAAATCCTTGAAAGATTTCAACTGAACTTCCAGAAGGTCAGGATATTCCAGAATCTTGGATGTAGCGAATACAATTCGCTTGTTGTTAGTCTTTTTTGACATGTTCTGCCTTTAGAGGAAATGGAGAAAAACTAAATACGACAAAAAGGTTTAGAGCCCACTAGGCTCTAAACCTGATGATAATCCCGCAAGGGGAAGCTGGTTTATTTAACCTCAACTTCGGCGCCTGCCTCTTCGAGGGCAGCCTTCAGTTGCTCAGCTTCTGCCTTGGAGACCTTCTCCTTCACCTTGGCAGGGGCTCCGTCAACAAGGTCCTTGGCTTCCTTCAGTCCGAGACCGAGGGCTTCCTTGACGGCCTTGATGACCTGCAGCTTCGCCTGGCCGGCGGAGGTGAGGACAACGTCGAATTCGGTCTGCTCGGCGGGAGCTGCCTCAGCGGCTGCTGCGGGGCCGGCAACTGCTACTGCAGCTGCTGCAGGCTCGATACCATACTCTTCCTTGAGAACCTTTGCGAGTTCCTGAACGTCTTTTACAGAAAGGTTAACCAACTCTTCTGCAAGTGCTTTTACATCTGCCATAATTGATAATTTTTGAATTGTTTATTGTTATTATTTTTCTTCTTTTTCCGAGAGAGTCTTGACGAGACCGGCGATTGTCTGTCCACCACCATTCTGGAGAGCGGAGATGACATTGCGCATAGGAGCCTGGAGGAGGGAGATGATGTCTCCAATGAGCTCTTCCTTGGACTTGATTGCACAGAGTTCGTCGAGCTTGTCGGCTCCGATGAAAGCGCACTCCTGGACGTAGGCACCCTTGAGTTCGGGTTTGCCACCGAGATCCTTCTGAAGCTTCTTGATGAGCTTTGCAGGACCGTTGGGAGACTCGCTGTACATAATGGCCGTATTGCCTTCGAGGACGGGGATGATGTTCTTCATCTCTTCGTTGTCAAGGCCCTTGATGACGTGAGCGAACAGGGTGTTCTTCACGACACTGAGCTTGATGCCCTCGTCGAAGCAGGCGCGGCGGAGAGTAACTGTCTGTCCGGCATTCAGTCCCTCGATGTTAGCGAGGTAGAAGTTGGGATACTGCTGGAGCTGCGCCGAGATGCTTTCAATAATCTGAGACTTGAGTTCTTTTTTCATGACTTGAATGCTTTTTATTCAGCGCTTCCGCTAATGAATGCCTTAGTATCTATCTTAAGTGCAGGGCTCATGGTGGTGCAAAGGGTAGCACCCTTCATGTAAGTACCCTTGAGAGCCTGGGGCTTCAGTTTGAGGACCTCGTTCAGAAATGCAGTTGCGTTCTCGCAGATCTGCTGGGGAGTGAACGATACCTTGCCGATGGCTGCGTGGATGATTCCGGTCTTGTCGACCTTGAAGTCGATCTTTCCGGCCTTCACGTCCTTGACAGCGTTTGCGATGTCCATCGTAACTGTTCCGGTCTTGGGGTTAGGCATGAGGCCCCTAGGTCCGAGGATACGTCCCAGGGCACCGACCTTGGCCATGACTGAAGGAGTACAGATGATGACGTCAACGTCTGTCCAGCCGCCCTTGATCTTCTCGACATACTCGTCAAGACCGACATAGTCAGCGCCTGCTTCCTTTGCCTCGGTCTCCTTGTCGGGGGTGCAGAGTACAAGAACCCTGACCACCTTACCGGTTCCATGAGGAAGGGTGACAACGCCACGGATCATCTGGTTGGCCTTACGAGGGTCGACACCGAGGTTCGTGGTGATCTCGACGGATGCATCGAACTTGGTGTAGGTTATGTCCTTAAGCATCTCACATGCCTGGGCAAGAGGATAAAGTGTAGAGGAGTCGTACTTGGTAGCGACTGCCTTCTGGTTTTTAGTTGTTCTGCTCATGTTGCGTGTGAAATTTTAAAGGTTCTCGGGAAATTCTCCGGTGACCTTGATACCCATACTCCTTGCGGTTCCGGCGACCATTCTCATCGCGGAAGCGAGGGTGAAGGCATTGAGGTCAGGCATCTTGCCTTCGGCGATCGTCCTCACCTGGTCCCAGGTGATGGTTGCGACCTTCCTGCGGTTAGGCTCTCCTGAACCTTTCTGGAGCTTTGCGGCTTCCTTGAGGGAGATGGCCACGGGAGGCTGCTTGACTTCGAACGAGAAGGACTTGTCTGAATAGACAGTGATAACCACAGGCAGGATCTTGCCGGCGGCGGCCTGCGTCGCGGCATTGAACTGCTTGCAGAAGTCCATGATGTTCAAGCCTTTGGAACCGAGTGCCGGTCCTACCGGAGGTGCTGGATTAGCGGCTCCTGCTTTGATCTGGAGCTTGATAAATCCGGTAACTTCTTTTGCCATAATTGTTTGTTATTCTTTTGTTACTTGAGTAAAGCTGAGTTCCAGCAGGGTCTTCCTGCCGAAAATCACTACTATCACCTTGAGCTTGCTTCTGTCCTCTTCGATCGCGTCTACGGTACCGCTGAAACCGCTGAACGGCCCATCGGTGATCTTGACGGATTCTCCGATATCGAAGTTTACCTCTGTTTCAACTGGATTGTCTACGTTCTGATCCTGATTGCCAATGATGTACTGGGCCTCCTCGTCACGAATCGGCACAGGCACCCTTTCGGTAAGTGAACCGGTAGTCCTCTTTTCAGTAAGGAATCCGGACATGCCAGGAACGTCATTGCGGATGATGAACTCAAGCTCCGGGCTGAGAGTGGCCTGAATAAGCACATAACCAGGATAAAGCAGCCTTTCGACCACTTTCCTCTTGCCATTCTTCGTCACGATCTCGCGCTTTACCGGAACCAGTACCTGCGCAACTTGATCCTGCAGTTTGAACCGCTCGATTTCTTTCTCAAGATATTCCGCGGCCTTCTTTTCCTTGCTTCCTGCTGTCCTTAAGACATACCATTTCATGTCACCCATGGTAATCGAAAAATTACAACGTGTAGATCGCTGTCATGAGATGCTCGAAAGCGAAGTCGATTACGAAGAGCACCAGAGCAAGAAGCACAGTCACGACCATGACCAGGAGAGCTGAACTCTGCAGCTTGTTCCAGGAGGGCCATGTAACCTTCTTGGTGAGTTCTACGTATGACTCTTTGCAATAGTTAATGAACTTTCTCATCTTTGCATTTAATGGACACCACAATTTGGAAGCGGATGCGGTGTCTGTTAAACAATTACCAAATCGTAACCTTTGATATTTTGCAGGGGAAGCAGGATTCGAACCCACATCGACGGTTTTGGAGACCGCTGAACTACCCTTGTTCTATTCCCCTAAATAGGTGGCGCCTGAGCGCCACCTTAATTCCAGGTAAGCCGGATTACTCGATAATCTTGATCACCTGGCCAGCGCCAACGGTACGGCCGCCCTCGCGGATAGCGAACTGCTGGCCCTCGTTCATAGCGACAGGGGTGATAAGAGTGACGGTGATCTCGACGTTATCGCCAGGCATGACCATCTCCACACCCTCGGGCAGCATGATCTCACCAGTAACGTCAAGCGTACGGATGAAGAACTGCGGACGATAGTGGTTGTGGAAAGGAGTGTGGCGGCCGCCTTCGTCCTTCTTCAGGACGTAGATCTGAGCCTTGAACTCAGTGTGAGGAGTGATGGACTTGGGCTTGGCCACGACCTCACCTCTCTTGACTTCCTTCTTGTCGATACCACGGAGGAGGAGACCTACGTTGTCACCAGCCTCACCCTGGTCGAGGAGCTTGCGGAACATCTCGACACCAGTGACGACAGTCTGACGGGGCTCATCTGTGAAACCGACGAGCTCGACAGGGTCGCCGACGTGGATGGTACCAGCCTCGATACGACCGGTAACGACAGTACCACGACCAGTGATGGAGAAGATGTCCTCGATAGGCATAAGGAAGGGCTTGTCAACAAGACGCTCCGGAAGCGGAATGTAGCTGTCAACAGCGTCCATGAGCTCCATGACCTTGTCTTCCCAAACTTTCTCGCCGTTAAGGGCACCAAGAGCGGAACCGCGGATGATAGGGCAGTTCTCATCAAACTGGTAGAAAGCGAGGAGGTCGCGGATCTCCATCTCAACGAGGTCAAGCATTTCCTCATCGTCAACGAGGTCGACCTTGTTCATGAAGACAAGGATCTTAGGGACGTTGACCTGACGGGCGAGCAGGATGTGCTCACGGGTCTGAGGCATAGGACCGTCTGTGGCGGCGACAACAAGGATAGCACCATCCATCTGAGCAGCACCAGTAACCATGTTCTTAACGTAGTCAGCGTGGCCTGGGCAGTCTACGTGGGCATAGTGACGGTTAGCGGTCTCGTACTCGACGTGGGCCGAGTTGATGGTGATACCACGCTCCTTCTCCTCAGGGGCGTTGTCGATCTGGTCGAAGGTCTTGATCTTGTCGGCGTTACCAGCGACTCTCTCAGCGAGAACCTTGGTGATGGCGGCAGTCAAGGTGGTCTTACCGTGGTCAACATGGCCAATTGTACCGATGTTGACATGCGGTTTGGTTCTTTGGAATGTTTCTTTTGCCATAATATTATGAATTAAAGTAATTACACGCAATTTGAGCCGGTGATGGGATTTGAACTCATGACCTCATCCTTACCAAGGATGCGCTCTACCCCTGAGCTACACCGGCTTTTATTTGCTGGAGCGGAAGACGAGGTTCGAACTCGCGACCCTCAGCTTGGAAGGCTGATGCTCTACCAACTGAGCTACTTCCGCAAAATTCTGGTGGGGGGAGGTGGACTCGAACCACCGAACCCGAAGGAGCGGATTTACAGTCCGCCGCAATTGCCGCTATGCGATCCCCCCAAGTTGTTCGAAACAGTTTAAGAAGGCTAGAGCCGAAAGAGGGATTCGAACCCACGACCCCGAGATTACAAATCACGTGCTCTGGCCAACTGAGCTATTTCGGCGTTATTTCAAAGACACCCTTTGCAAAAGGGACTGCAAAGATAGGGATTTAATCCGATTCTCCAAAACTTTTTCAATTATTTTTATAGAGCCTCAAGAGCTGTGAATATATTCCTTCGCCATCCAGGCCGAAGCTCCGGCGCTGCTCTGCAGCAGACGCATGAGGGATGAACCTGTCAGGTACTCCGATGCCCTTCACGATGGCGTCCATGCCATGTGATGACACGTATTCACTGACCTCGCTGAAGAGCCCGCCCTTGAGGGCTCCATCCTCGATTGTGAGGATCGCCCTGAAGTCCTTGAGGTGCTCGAGCATGGCTGTGTCGAACGGCTTCAGGAAACGGACGTTCCAGACTTCTGGGCAGTAACCTGTGTCTTCCTTCAGTTTTCTTGCAGCCTCGGCTGCACGATGGGCGGTAGGTCCAAGCGCGAGCACTGCCACTTCTGAGCCTTCGAGCAAAAGCTCAGCCTTTCCGGCCTCTATCTTCGAAGGTTCGGAATCTCTCCAAGGAACGCCTTCGCCCGTACCTCTTGGATACCTTATTATATAAGGGCCGTCGCTGATGCCCATACCCATCCAGAGCAAGTCCCTCAATTCGGCCTCATCCTTCGGGGCTGCAATCACGGTGTTGGGGATGCTCCTCATGGCCGCAAGGTCGAAGACGCCCTGGTGTGTCGCTCCGTCTTCGCCGACCACACCAGCCCTGTCAAAGCAGAACACTACGGGAAGGTGTTGGAGAGCTACATCGTGGATAATCTCGTCATAGGCCCTCTGGGCGAATGAGGAATAGATCGAGCAATATGGTTTCATGCCACCGGCCGCGAGACCCGCAGAGAATGTGGCAGCATGTTCCTCAGCTATTCCTACGTCGAAAAACCTGTCGGGAAACTCCTCGGCAAAGTCTGCCAATCCGCTTCCTGTGGCCATGGCAGGCGTAATACCTACGACTTTCGGGTCTTTCCTTGCCAGTTCGCACAGGACCGCCCCGAACACATCCTGGTAGCGTACTCCGCTGGTTCCGGAGTTTTTGTCTCTCTCTCCTGTCTCGGGATCGAATTTGCCCGGAGCATGCCAGGTCGTAGGGTCAGCTTCCGCTGGAGCATAGCCTTTCCCCTTCACTGTGCATGTGTGCAGGATCTTCGGGCCCTTTATGTCCTTGAGCCTTCGGAGAGTGTTTACCACTTCGCCGATGTCGTTGCCGTCAATCGGCCCGAAATACCGGAATCCAAAGGCCTCGAAGAAGTCTCCGCCGGAATTGGTGACGAGTCCGGACTTGGCTTTGCGGACCATTCCCTGCACCCAGTTCCTGAACCTTCCTGCCCCCAGACTTTCCCAGACATGGGTCTTTATCTTGTTGTAGGCAGGATCGGTAGTGACCTTGAGCAGATATGAATGCAAAGCCCCACGGTTGCCGTCGATGGCCATGTCATTGTCGTTCAGCACGACCAGGATGTCGGTGTCGCTGTCTCCTGCATTGTTCAGGCCTTCCAGGGCGAGGCCCCCGGTCATGGCTCCGTCACCGATCATCGCCACGACCTTCTCTTTCAATCCTGAGACCTGGGCTGCCTTGGCGAGCCCGAGGGCTGCCGAGATGGAGGTTGAAGCATGTCCGGCACCAAAGGCGTCGTATGGGCTTTCGTCCCTGTTCGGAAAACCACTGATACCGTCTTTCTTGCGATTTCCTTTGAATGCTTCTTTCCTTCCGGTGATAATCTTGTGGGCATAGGCCTGGTGCCCTACGTCGAAGACCAGTTTGTCGGAAGGAGTGTCGAAGACATAGTGCATGCCCACGATAAGTTCCACAGCCCCGAGGCTTGAAGCCAGGTGCCCGGGATTGTCTGCGCAGCAACGTACTATGTAATCCCTTATCTCGTCGCAAAGTCCTGGCAGCTCGGAAAGGTCCAGCTTCCTCAGGTCTTGCGGAGTGTCTACTTTGTCCAGAATCTTGTACATCCCCAAAAACTTGGTGGGACAAAGGTACGATTTTATTTCAATAATAGTTAACTTCGCAGGGCCATGAAGCGGTTTCCGAACACATACGTAATTATCTCGGCAATCATCCTGCTTTGCGCCCTTGCCACCTTCATCGTGCCGGCCGGGCAGTATGTCACTGCAGCTGACGGAACCGTCACTTATGAAAGGCTTTCTCCCTCACCCCAGTCTTGGCAGGTTTTCTCCGCCCTCTACAATGGTTTCGTGAAGCAGGCGGGAATAATCGTCTTCATCCTGATCGTCGGCGGTGCCTTCTGGATCCTGAATTCCACGGGGGCAGTCACCTTTGGCATAGAAAAGTTTATCACGGCTGCCGGCAAGTATGACAAGCTGGTGCTCTCAGGCCTTATAGTCCTGTTCTCCATTGGCGGTGCTGTCTTTGGCATGAGTGAAGAAACCATCCCGTTCGTAGGAATAGTGGTACCCCTGGTTATTGCCATGGGATATGATGCCATAACAGGGCTTCTGGTGGTGTACGTGGCTTCCAATATCGGTTTTTCAAGTGCCTTCCTCAATCCTTTCACTGTTGGAATCGCTCAGGAAATGGCTGACCTGCCGATGTTTTCGGGTATGGGGTACAGGATATTCTGCTGGGTCCTGCTGACGGCTGCCTGCATCGTGTTCACCCTGGTATATGCCTCCCGGATAAGACAGCCCCGTCCTGTAAAACAGCCAGCCCCTGTCATCCTTACCGAAGCAGATGATCATACACCAGTCCGGCAGAAAGCCATCCTCTGGGTCCTCCTCCTCACAGTCGTCGCCCTTATCATCGGGGTCACGGAATTCAAATGGTACATGGCCGAAATCTCCGCGCTGTTCCTCGCCATGGGAATCATCTGCGGGATCATCGCCGGCTATGGACCCAACAAGATAGCCGAGCAGTTCCTGTCCGGGGCCAAGGATATCCTCTCAGCCGCCATGGTCGTGGGCCTTGCCTCCGGAATAATCATCATACTCCAGGACGGACATGTCCTCGATACGATCCTACACGGCATGGAATCAGGTCTCGGCGAGGCAGGGAAGACCGCTTCTCTGGCAATGATGTATGGAATCCAGACCGTCATCAACCTGGTGATTCCGAGCGCTACGGCAAAGGCCGCGATCACCATCCCCGTGATGTCGCCCTTCTGTGACATGATCGGTCTTTCCAGGCAGTCCATGGTCATGGCTTTCCAGTTCGGAGACGGGTTTACGAATATGCTCACACCAACTTCCGGAGTGCTTATCGCCGCACTAGGAATGGCCAAGGTGCCATATTCACAATGGGTAAAATGGATATGGAAGACCGTCGTGGCATTGATAGTTGCCGGATTTATGTTACTTTTGCCTACGGTACTGCTCTCCATAGCAGGTTTTTGATGAAACAACGATAAATTTTAATAACAATGTCTGAAACGACTGTAAAAACAACTCTCAGGGATTCCGCCGCAATGCGCTGGACGGCCCTGCTGCTCCTTGCCCTCGGGATGTTCTGCGCCTACATATTCATGGACATCCTCTCTCCTATCAAGGACTTGATGGAGTCCACAAGGGGCTGGGATTCAAAGGCATTCGGTACGATGGAGGGAGCAGAGACCTTCCTCAACGTCTTTGTTTTCTTCCTGATCTTCGCCGGTATCATCCTGGACAAGATGGGTGTCCGCTTCACTGCGGTTCTCTCCGGAGCCGTGATGCTGCTGGGCGGTCTCATCAAGTACTACGCTATCAGCGAACCCTTCATGGGTTCAGGTCTTGAGACATGGTTCACTACCCATCTCAACTGGCACACAGGGATAGGGTTCATCGACGACGTCCTCCCGTTCTACCATGGCATGCCTGCTTCCGCCAAGTTCGCTGCGATAGGCTTCATGATCTTCGGTTGCGGTTGCGAGATGGCCGGCATCACGGTCAGCCGTGGTATCGTCAAGTGGTTCAAGGGACGTGAGACAGCTCTGGCCATGGGTTCCGAGATGGCTCTTGCCCGTCTTGGAGTGGCTACCTGCATGATCTTCTCGCCCTATTTCGCCAAGCTTGGCGGCCAGATCAATGTCAGCCGTTCGGTTGCCTTCGGAGTTGTACTGCTCTGCATCGCCCTGATCATGTTCATCACTTATTTCTTCATGGACAGGAAACTCGACAGCCAGACCGGCGAGGCCGAGGAGAAGGACGATCCGTTCAAGGTCAAGGACATAGGCAAGATCCTTTCCAGCCTTGGTTTCTGGCTTGTAGCCCTCCTTTGCGTACTTTACTATTCAGCAATCTTCCCCTTCCAGAAATATGCAGTCAACATGCTGCAGTGCAACCTGACACTGACAGAGCCCGCAGCCGGATCGTTCTGGGCCGGTGAAGCGGTCACCATCGTCCAGTACATCATCATGCTCATTGTGGCTGTCTGTGCCTTTGCCAGCAATTTCATCAAGAACAACAAGGGTATGAAATATGGCTTGATGGTCGTTGCTATCGTGGCTCTCGTTGTCTACTGTGTCATGGGATTCAAGAGGGGAACCGCCGAGACCATCTTCGCCGTCTTCCCGCTCCTGGCCGTAGCCATCACACCTATCCTCGGCAATTATGTCGACCATAAGGGTAAGGCAGCATCCATGCTGCTCTTCGGCTCGATCCTGCTGGTGTTCTGCCACCTCACCTTCGCCTTCATCCTGCCTCTGTTCAAGGGAAGCGCTGTCGGTGGAGCTGTCGTAGCCTATGTCACGATCCTCGTCCTGGGAGCCAGCTTCTCCCTTGTCCCTGCAGCCCTCTGGCCTTCAGTCCCGAAGCTCGTGGATGAGAAGATCATCGGTTCGGCCTATGCGCTCATCTTCTGGATCCAGAATATCGGCCTCTGGCTCTTCCCGATCCTTATCGGCAACGTGCTGACCAAGACAAACGCTCCCGGCACGGCCCCCGACCAGCTCAACTACACCTGGGCTCTCGTGATGCTTGCCTGCCTGGGAATAGCAGCCATGCTTATCGGTCTTTATCTGAAGGTCGTCGACAAGAAGAAGCACCTCGGCCTCGAGGAACCGAATATCACTGAATAGATTGTAGATGAAAGGTGAATCCAAATCGATGAAGGTAACACCATGGCTGGCGCTTGCCTGCCTTGTCGTGCCGATGTTCGCATCGTACTTTTTCGATGACATGTTCAGCACCCTGTCGCATCTCTTCGAGAATCCGTCGTTGATCGAACTGGGCTGGAACGCTGCAGATTACGGACTGTACACCAGTGGCTATTCTGTCCTATGTGTATTCGGCGGCCTGGTTATCTGCGGCATGCTTCTCGATAAATGGGGAGTCCGGATAACCGGATCGATCTTTGTCGGTATGATGGCCGGCGGAGCCGCCCTTGTCGCTTGGGCCATTACATCCGGCTTGCCTCCGAAGACTTCCCTGAGTGTCGCTTATGTTGGATGCATGCTGTTCGGTCTCGGAAGTGAAATTGCCGGTGTAGCTGTGACGCGTTCAATAGCCAAATGGTTCAAGGATGGTCCGATGGCTTTTGCTATGGGACTCCAGCTTGCGATCGCCAGGCTAGGAACTGCATTTGCACTGGTCATTTCCCCAAGGCTTGTGGCTGCCAAGGCCCCAGGTGAAATATATTCATTGGCGGAGACTGCCAGACCTGCCTTTCTCGGTCTTGGCCTGATGGCGGCTGGTATGGTCCTTTGGGCTCTGTTCGTGGCCATGGACGCAAGATTTGACAGGAAAGATCCTTCGGTTGTTTCGCTCCCTCAGGATGACAATAATAAATCTAAGGATAACAATGAGGAGGCTTTCCGGTTCTCGGATGTGTTGGGACTGTTGAAGAACAAGCAATTCATCATGATCGCCCTGTTGTGCGTGTTTTTCTACAGCAGCATCATTTCATTCAAGAAATTCGCCAGTGCAATCTTGATTCCTCGTTTCGGAGTGCCAGTAGAGGCAGCAAGCTGGATGGTTTCGATGCTGCCGTTCTCAACCGTCATCTTTGCTCCCCTGTTCGGAATAATGGTTGACAAGGTTGGCAAAGGAACGCGATGGATGGTTGCCGGAGCGATTCTTGCCCTTATCGCACACTTGCTTTTGGCTTTTGCTCCTGCCGGCATTCCATTCTACGGCTACCTGTCCATGGTTTTCCTCGGATTCGGCTATTCCCTTGTACCTGCCGCCATGTGGCCGAGCGTTCCTAAACTTGTTCCCTCCAAAGTATTGGGAACTGCTTATTCACTGATCTATTGGGTGCAGAATCTCGGATTGATGCTCTTCAAGATGTTTGCGGGAAGGATCCTTGCTGCTCCTTCGACAGGTTCGGGAGACGCAAGGGCTGCCTCCGGAGCCGTTGGAGTGGAGGTTATGTTCGTTGTTATCTGCATAGTGGCTTTGCTGCTGGCCGTCGGTTTGAGACGCACTTCCTCCAGAAAACCTGAGCTTCGACTGGACAGTCCTTCAGGTAAATAGCTTCCATCAAGGGATTATTGTCCAAAAATCATTATCTTTGACAGATTATGCACAAAAGCGATCGAAGATGGATCTGGACTTTTTCCTGGAAATACTCGGAATCCCTTCAACTTCTGGTGAAGAAAGGCGTCTGGCGCTTTTCCTGAAAGAGAAGCTTAAGGCTCCTGAAGTGATCGAGCAGGAGGTTGGCGACGGAACGCTCAACCTGTTGTTCGACTGGTCCGGTACCGGTCATCCTTCTTTTGTCTTTTGCACCCATCTGGACACGGTGCCTCCTTACATTGCGCCCAGCGTCGAACTTGTAAGGAAGGGGGAAATCCTTCCCGACGGAAGGGATTCCGAAATAGATGACACCATCATAAAAGGTCGCGGGAGCTGTGATGCCAAAGGCCAGATATTCACGATGTACAATGCATGCCAGAGGCTTCAGGAAGAGGGGTATAAGGATTTCGGCCTTCTGCTGCTTGCAGGCGAGGAGACTGGTTCTTTCGGTGCCAAGGCATATTCCAAGGACCGTCCCGGCGGGGCTTTTGTCCTGGTAGGGGAGCCGACGGACAACTGCCTGGCAACTGCGGCGAAGGGAACCAAGTCCTTCGAGGTGACCATTCCCGGGAAGGCCTGCCATTCAGGCTATCCAGAGTATGGTGAAAGTGCGGTTGAAAAGTTCGTGGAAGTCATGAATACCTTGAAGATCGCCAGGTTCCCGAAGGATCCCGTGCTCGGGCCGACCACTTGGAACGTCGGTGACCTCCTGAGCGACAATCCCCAGAATGTCCTTAGCCCTGAGACCCGTTTCAGGATCTATTTCAGGACTACCTTCAAGACCGATTCGAGCATCCAGGAGAAATTGCTCAAGGCCTGCCCTACAGGGACTGTAATCCAGGCTTTCGGGGGAGACACTCCCCAAGAGTACTTCCACTCAGTCAAGGGAATAGAATCCAAGCCTGTCTCATTCGGCAGTGATGCCCCGAGACTGGATAGATTCGTCCGGCGGGCAATCTGCGGTCCAGGCTCAATCCTGGTGGCCCATACGCCCAAGGAATATGTCTCAGTCTCCGAGATGGAGAAGGCCGTCAGGCAGGACGTCATGATTTTCAAGACGGTTATGGGATTGAAATAAAAAGAACGAACTTAATATATTGATGACATGATTATCATTAAATTCGGAGGAACCTCCGTACAGAACGAAGAAGCGATCGGCAGAGTGATCTCAATTGTGGGCGGCCGCCTCAAGGAGAAGCCGCTCGTCGTAGTTTCCGCCCTTGCCAAGGTCACCAGGCTGCTCTGCATGCTGGCCGAGGAAGCTGAGGCCCAGCACGAAGACGGGGTGAAGGATCTCCTGAGGCAGCTCAGGGAGAGGCATTTCAACCTTGCAAAGAACCTTCTGGCAGAAAAACCGAAATTGCTGCAAAGTTGTTTGGAGGACGTCGAAAGGCTGATTTCTGAACTTGAGACCTTTGTCAGTGGAGTCTGCCTGATCGGCGAGCTCTCTCCTCGCAGCGAAGCCAGGATCATCTCTACCGGTGAACTTCTGTCTTCTACGATCATCGCCTATGCATTCAATGCCAACGGCATCAGTTGCCACTGGATAGACGCCAGGAGGATGATCACCACCGATGATAATTATCTTTACGCTCGTCCGGACCTCGAAGTGACTGAGGCAAACGTCAAGCGGATCGTAGGTCTCGAGTCAAAGGGAACGGATGTCATCCTGACCCAGGGCTTCGTCGCATCCACGGATAAGGGAGTGACTTCAGTACTCGGTTTCGAGGGCTCAGACTACTCTGCTGCAATCTTTGGAATGGCCCTGGATGCTGCCAGGGTTGAGATCTGGACTGATGTCGACGGAATCCGCACTGCTGACCCTCGGGTAGTCTCGAACACCGGCAAGATTGACGTAGTCTCCTACGAAGAGGCTGCCGAGATGGCCGCAATGGGTGCCAGGGTCCTCCATCCGCTGACCATAGAACCTGCCAGGAAGAAGAATATCCCCATCAAGGTTCTCAACTCTACGAATCCTTCATGTGAGGGTACCCTCGTGGTCCGTGGCGACCAGGTCCCCGACGGTCCAAAGTCTATCGCATTCAGGGACAATATCCTTTTCGTCAAGATCGAGTCAACAAAACTCGAAGGTGTGACCAGGATGCTGGGCAAGGTCTTTTCGGAACTCTATCCCAGAAGGATCCCCGTCACCCTTTCAGGGGCTACCGAGTCGGAAGTCTGTCTCGTGATACCCGAAGAAGTGGACGGACTCAAGGAGGCAATCGAAGCGATTGAGAAATGGGCTACGGTTACGCTGTTCCGTGACAAGGCTCTGATTTCTGTGGTCGGACGAGGGATATTCGGATTCGAGGGCATAGGCGACAAGGTCATCAGCGTGTCCGGTAAGGTCCACATCGCCGCGATGAGTGCCAACATGATGAGTGAGAGCTTCGTCATCGACCATGAGAAGCTCCAGGCGACTCTGGACAGTTTGCACGAATATATATTCAGTTAACAATGATCAAGGTAGTAATCAGCGGTTACGGCCGCATGGGCCACATGGTGGAGGCTGCCCTGAAGGACAAGGGCATCGAGTGCGCAGGGGCGAGCGAGGACATTACCTCATTCGACAAAGCCCTCGCCAAGGAATGTGTGTGCATTGATTTCACCACTCCGGATGCCTTCAGGGCCAATTACCCAGCCTTGGCAGAGAACTTCAAGGCCGTGGTTGTCGGAACCACAGGTTGGAATGACATCAAGGATGAAGTCATCGCTTGTTTTGAAAAGAACGGCACCCCGATGATCTACTCCTCCAATTATTCAGTCGGCGTGAACGTCCTCTCCGCTGCCGTCGCCCTGGTCTCGAAGTATCTGGGTAAGGCGGGAGGGTATTCTCCGTACATAGTAGAAAAGCATCATATCCATAAGCTGGACGCTCCGAGCGGAACCGCAAAGTCTCTCGCCGAAGTAGTTGGGGAAGGGATGTGCTGCAAGCCTGACATCGCCTCCGTCAGGGTGGGCGAAGTCGCCGGAATCCACACTGTCGGATTTGAAGGCGGCAACGACCGTATCACTCTCGAACATGAGGCCTTCTCCCGCAAGGGATTCGCCGAAGGTGCCGTGGTGGCTGCCACGATGACCGAAGGACTGACTGGAGTACACGAATTCAAGGAATTGTTTTTCAAAGAAGACTGAAATGGAACTCAAAGGATGCGGAACCGCCCTTGCCACCCCCTTCAGGGATGGAAAAGTGGATTATGAAGCTTACAGACGCCTTGTCAGGCGTCAGGTTGAGGCGGGAATACATTTTCTCGTCCCGCTCGGCTCGACTGCCGAGACACCCTGCCTGGAAGATGAGGAGAAGTGCGAATTGCTCAGGATCACCCGTGAACTCTGCCCCGACAGGCCCGTTGTGGCCGGAGTCGGGACCAATTCTCCGGCTGCTACCATCCGCAACATAAGGTTGCTGGAGCCTTACGGCCCCGATGCCTGGCTTGTGGTTGTACCCTATTACAACAAGCCCACCCAGCAAGGTATCTATGAATATTTTTCAGCGATAGCCGCCTCGACTTCAATCCCTATAGTTGCCTACAACGTTCCTGGCAGGACCGGGACAAACATGACGGCGGAGACTACCATCCGCGTCGCGGGGATCCCGGGGGTGATTGCAGTCAAGGAAGCTTCCGGTAATCTTGAGCAGATCAGGAAGGTTGTGGAAGGCCGTCCCGAAGGCTTCAAGGTCTTCAGCGGGAACGATGACCAGACCCTTCCCATCATGGAATTCGGTGGAGACGGTATCATCAGTGTCGCTTCCAACATAGCTCCCAAGCAGATGGTCGGATTGGTAGAGGCTCTCCAGGCCGGAGATCTCGAGGAGGCCGGAAAGAGGGATGCCGAGCTTGCTCCCCTCTATGATGCCTGCTTCGTGGAAAGCAATCCTATTCCTGCAAAGGCCGGCCTGTCGATCCTCGGACTCTGTACTCCGGAGATGCGTCTGCCGCTCACTGAAGCAGTTTCTTCAACTTTTGATGCAATGAATCACGTTATCGTGGATTTAGGTTTATGATGGATTTCTTCGAAGTTATAAAAGCCCTGGAGAAGGGTGAGATACGAGTAGCCGAGAAGGTTGACGGTGCCTGGAAGGTGAATGCCTGGATCAAGGAGGCGATCCTTGAAGGTTTCCGTCTGGGAAAGCTTGTGGATATGTCAAAGGATGAGTGGTCATTCTTCGACAAGGACACCCTTCCTCTCAGGCAGTTCTCCCTGGAAGACAGGGTAAGGATAGTCCCCGGTGGCAGCAGTGTCCGCTGTGGGTCCTACCTCGCACCCTCAGTTATCATGATGCCCCCGGCTTATGTCAACATCGGCGCCTATGTCGATGAAGGTACGATGATAGACTCCCATGCCCTTGTAGGTTCCTGCGCCCAAGTCGGTAAGAATGTCCACATCTCTGCCGCCACACAGCTGGGAGGAGTCCTGGAACCTGCCGGAGCCTTGCCTGTGATTGTGGAAGACAACGCTTTCATAGGCGGTAACTGCGGGATCTATGAGGGTACGATCGTCGGGGAGTCCGCAGTCATAGGTTCCGGAGTGATTATCACGAAGGGTACTTCATTGTACGATGCCACCAAGGGGGAATTCCTTCCAAAGTCTGAGTCCGGGCAGACAGTTGTTCCTTCCGGAGCCGTGGTGGTTGCAGGAAGCCGTCCCGTCACAAAGGGGCCCGGCAAAGATGCCGGCATCCATCTTTACACCCCCGTGATAGTGAAATACCGTGACGGAAGGACGGATGCTTCCGTTGAACTTGAATCCTTGCTGAGATAGATGCTTCAGAAGTTTTTCAAATACCATGGAGCAGGTAACGACTTCCTGCTTGCAGACAATCGGGATGGCCTGCTGTCACTTTCAGCCGCACAGATAAGCCATCTTTGCGACAGGCACACTGGTTTCGGAGCTGACGGGGTCATGCTCCTTGAAAAAAGTGAGTCCAGGGATTTCCGGATGCAGTTCTTCAACCCGGACGGAAGCAGCGGGATGATGTGCGGCAACGGAGGACGATGCATTGTCGCTTTCGCAGCAGACTTGGGAGTTGTATCCGGTAATTTCCCCGTCGTCTTTGAAGCTCCTGACGGAGTCCATACCGCTGTCATCCTGAGCGCAGCGAAGGACCTTTCCTACACCATCCGCCTCAACATGTCCGACGTCAAGGGAGTGGAACATTTCCCCCAGGAGAAGTCATGTTTCCTTGACACCGGCACACGCCATCTTGTGAAGTTCGTAGTGGACCTTCATTCATTGGACGTTGACAAGGAAGGGTGGACCCTTCGCCATGATCCCCGCTTTGCCCCACAGGGAACGAACGTAGACTTTGTCCAGGTTGTCGGCCATGAACTCCATGTCAGGACTTTCGAAAAGGGAGTCGAGGCCGAAACCCTTGCCTGTGGAACCGGAGTCGTGGCTTCGGCGATAGCTGCTTGTTCCTGCGGTCTCTCCGGAGAGGCTGGTACCGCAGGTGTGGTAAAATATTCAGTAAAGACGGCTCTTTCTACCATGGAGGTCGAGTTCCTCCCTGAGGGAGAGGGGGATTCCTTCGAGGCTTCCCAAGTCTGGCTTACTGGACCGACGACTTTTGTCGGAACAATAGAATGTTTGCTTTAATGTGTTAATTAATAAATAATTATGAAAAATTCAGTTAAGATTATTGCCATTCTGGCAGCAATCGTTGCCCTTTCTTCATGCATGGGAAAGGGACAAAGGGCCAGTTCGACCTTCACTTTAGGAACTACTTTCGAAATGTATGAAAGTGACATTCCCAAATATGTCGTTGACAGCATGATGTTCTCTCCTACCTTCTCATGGGAGCAGATTACCTATTTCAATTCCCAGAGTTCAGAACTCAACCAAGGATACGAAGGTGGCTTCAAGTTCAACACCAAGCATGGCTGGAGCGAGGACACCGATGAGCAGGCCTATTTCACTTCGGCAGGCAAGGATGCCGGTGCTTATATGAGCAATTGCTATCTCGGTTACCTGCAGACGCCTTCCATGCCTGAGTATGACATCAAGTTTGACTACTCCAGTTATTACACTGCTTCCTCCCAGATCGTAGGTTGCTGCATCAACAACTCCGAGTACACAATGAGGCTTTATGACGCAGGTGAGATCCATGACGGGGACTTCCTTAAAGTCATCATTGAATTCTACAACAACAATAACCTGGTGGGTTCCCTTGACAAGTATCTTGTGGACTATGTCACCACCAGGGAGCTCCAGATCGTCAAGGATTGGGAAGACTGGGAGATGGCCAAGGAGATGCAGAACAATAAGATTACCATTGGCTCATTTGATTCAGTCAAGTTCAAGGTCGAGACTTCAGGGGGTAAGTTAGTTCCTTGTTTCTGCCTTGACAATTTCATGGTTCAGCTCAGCGTGGAGTTTTAATTATTCAAACGGAAATGAGGGACAACAAAGACTATAAGAATGAGGCCCTGGCCGCCCTGAAGGGCAAGTGGGGGCCTTCGGTTCTTGCAGTAATCGTCTACGTGGCGGTGGTCATGATCCTGATAACTCCTTATGAGATAAAGGCCCTTCAGACTGATCCTGCTGCCCTTGCAGCAGCCAAAGCCATGTCCGGCTTGTTCGGGGTGTATTTCTTCGGGATGTTCCTGCTTGCCGGTCCGCTGCTTGTCGGACTTGTCAATGCTTTCAAGGTCCTGTTGCTTTCCGGCGATGACAGGGTCACCTCCAATGAGCTCAGGATCGGTTTCGGCAACTGGTGGCACCATGTGTGGGGTTTTTTCCTGAAGACAGTGTTCGTGGCGCTGTGGTCACTCCTGTTTTTCATTCCCGGAATAATCAAGTCGTTGTCCTATGCGATGACCAATTACATTCTTGTGGATTATCCCGAACTCTCCGCAAACAGGGCGATCGATCTCAGCCGCGAGATGATGAAAGGGCATAAGTACGACCTTTTCTACCTTTACCTCGGTTTTGCCGGATGGTTCATCCTAAGCATGTTCACCCTTGGTATCGGCTTGTTCTGGCTTATTCCTTATGCCCAGGTCGCCCAGGCATCCTTCTACCAGGATGTCAAGGCTGAATGGGAGGCACGCATATAGTTTTTGGTAATTGTTCCTTTAAAGTAACCCTTCGGGAATCCTCATGGAGATCCGGAGGGTTTCTTCGTCTATACTGACGATGAGGTCTTCGTGAAGGGGAATCATCGTGGTTCCTTTGTCTGTCTCGACATAGAGGCAGGGGTTGCCCGGGATGTCTTCGAAATCAGATATCCTGCCTATTTCGGAACCTTCTTCGTCAAGCAGGGTCCAGCCCACCAGCATGTCGACGGTGAGATCCTCATCATCATATTCCTGATCGTTGATGGAAGAGCGGCGGGCGAAGACATCGCTGCCGGCTATCTCTTCCGCGTCTGCCAGGCTCTTTATACCGGTGAGACGGACCAGGGCCTTGGAAGTGCCCTTGAGAGTGAAGTTTTCAATAAAAAAGGGAACCGGAAGTCCATCGAAATTGATGAACACCGGTTCCTCGAGGTTCACGTCCTCGGGATCGACATCGCGGAAACCCATGAGGATTTCCCCTTCGGTACCGTAGGACTTCAGTACCCGGGCGATCCGCAGAAGTTCTGTAGAAGCCCCGGACATCTGATTAAGCCTCCTCTGCAGGTGCTTCCTGGGCAGCCTCCTCGGCGGCCTTTGCAGCAGCCTCTTCGGCAGCCTTGCGCTGAGCCTCTGCAAGCTCCTCGGCCTTCTTTGCGATGGCCTCGGCCCTTTCAGCATTGACCTTCTTCTCGGCCTCGAATGCAGCCTTGGCCTTGTCGGAAGCGGCCTTTACGAGACCTTCCTTCTTGGCGTTGACCTTGGCATCCCTCTGAGCCTTCCACTCATTCCACTTCTGGTCGGCCTGCTCCTGGGTAAGGGCGCCCTTGGCGACACCGCCCTGGAGGTGCTTGCGGAGAAGTACACCTTCGTAGGAGAGGATCCTGCGGGTTACGAGAGTGGGCTGGGCACCGACATTGAGCCAAGCAAGAGCCCTCTCACCGTCAAGGATGATGGTGGCAGGGTTGGTGTTGGGGTTGTAGGAACCGAGCTGCTCGATGAAACGACCGTCGCGAGGTGAGCGAGAGTCAGCCACAACAATGTGGAAGAATGCGAAATTCTTCTTTCCGTGGCGCTGAAGTCTGATTTTAACAGCCATTGTGAATCTGTTTTTAATAATTAATAAATGAACCAATTACTCCCAACCCGTGGGAGCGTGCAAAGATAAGAATAATTATTAAACCTTGAAAAAATTTTGGTATTTCAGGAATATTCCCTATTTTTGCAATCCCGATTCACGGGAAGACATACCTGCGGTAGTGGTGAAATGGTATACACGCTACTTTGAGGGGGTAGTGGGCGCTAGCCCGTGTGAGTTCGACTCTCACCTACCGCACGAAAACCGGCTTCAGGGCGATTCTGAGGCCGGTTTTCTTTTGTTTTTGGCGAGATTTTGGCGAGATAGAGTCCTTTAAAAGAACAAGAATCAAGAATAAAGATAATTTACAAATTATTAATCATTGAGCATTCATTAGTCATACTAATGCTCTCAGTTGATTCATATTTGGCAAGCATCTTAGTACCCTACCATGAGTAGTGTGGTTCTTTATCTTTGACGTATAAGACTGATTATGAATTTATTATTTGCATATGGGATTCCATCATATCTGGCAATTGGTTCACCAGGGATAATCGAAAACTTACCACCATTTAATTCCGTCAGATACTTCATGTAATACAAACCAATACCATTCCCGGATCTATTCATCGCTTTAGACCACTTCCCGGAATAACCTTCCTCCATGATGCGCTCTTTTTCATCATTTTCTATTACAGTACTGAAAGAAGAAATAACCACATCAACGTAATAATTTGAAACATCAAATGAGATCTCTATTTCAGTATCTCTAGCTGTGTACTTAACTGCATTATTCCACAAATGCCCGAGGACAACCGAAATAGATGGATAATCTATTCTTACCAATTCTCTACATTCATGAATTTCAAATCTGATCTTGTTTTCAATAAAGTCTAAGAAAAAAGGTTGCAACGATAACTTTACTATCTTATGAATCGGATGATTTGCCAATTGAATCTCTCCATCCGGATTCTCCATAAAATCGTAAACGTTCATTTCAGCATTAACTAGCGAGATGTTTTTAATGGTTTTAAGAATGACGACAGCTGTTCTCTTTACATCTTTCCTTACTTCCTTTTCTGCCGATCTAACAACATCTCTCCATTCGTTCATCTTAGTATCCTCAAGAGAAATAACAGAATTAAGATCATCTTGAATTCGAGCGTTGTATGTATTAATGTTATGTTGTAAACGATGGATGTCTGATTTGGATAATTCAAGACTTGATTTCTTTACTTCCCTAATCTTTTGAAGGAAGGCTCCATATAGCATCTGGAATGCTGAGAATAGTAAAGAGAACGACTTCTTTGTGATCTCCTGATCGTATGAGCATAAATAAATATAACTATCAGAATCAAGAGGAAGTCTTTTTTCCCTTTTGATTATCTGTCTGATTGGGCATACAATAACCTGTGTGGCCGGTGTCGCAGTTTCTAGAACCCCTAAATATTCTCTAGGAAGATTAGAGAGGATCACTTCTCCATGAACAACAATATGAAACAAAGTGTCATTCATGATAGCGAAAACGGTAAAAGAAACAACTGAATTATGCTGGCCGCAGACCCAACGTTATTAAGGTTAAAAGCCTTTGCAATAGCAGGAGCATCAATACTTTTCCCAGATGAGTATATTTTTTCAATTATTCCTTTTATCTCAGCTTCACTTTTAGAGACACCTATTTCTCTTTGTAATGCTTCTTTTATGTGTAAAATACAGTTGTCTAGATAAAAAGACTCTTTCGCAAATAACTCAATGACAGATTCGAACTCATATCTTTTTGCTGTCTTCCTCAATCTGTAGTCAACAAGATTACCTGATGGGTGTAATGCATCTATTTTCCCCTTACTTTCTGCACTGTACATGATAATCTTCTTTTCTGGATAAGTCTCTCTTAAAGCCTCAATCAATCCCATGCCTTCATCCTGGAAGCCCATTTTCTTGCCAACGCCCTGAATATCAACAAAAATGATATGAGCCTCTTTAACCTCAGTTTGCGAAAGAGAATCTACATCCCTGATTCTACATACGTTTTTCCATCCATCTTTCTCTTTAAGGTCTTGAACAACGTTAAAAGACTGATCATCAATAAATAGAATCTTCGTGATATTTTTTAAATCCTCAATGGTCCTTTGGGGGATGTCAACTTGTTTGTTTCTGAATATACCCATAGCAATTAATGATTATTATAGAGATTCTTAACAAAGAGGAACTATCTTAAATACTGTTGTATATAACGAAAACACACTAATATAACACTAATAATTTAAATAATAAATAATAAATGGGGTAACAAATAAAGGCAAGGCAACCAAGCATTGTTAGAATAGATAATTGAATATAAACAAGTGATATCACATGCTACAAGCGCATCAGTAATTATACTTTTCACATCGTCCGTTATGCTTTGTCGACCTGGTAACTATATCATTGTTGCCAGGTCGACAAAGCATTTACCACATTACGATAACTGACTACGTCTACAATTGGGATACAGAAAAGTTATAAATTCTGAGTTCCAATTATGATATCTATCTTCCAGTATACTGCCCCATGAATAATATGGCACCAGTACTTACCTCTGTTATGGCATAAACAAACGGTCGATCAGCATGGAATTCGGAAACAGACAAATCTTGTTCAACAGATGAATATGCACCCCAACCATATGTAATCGCTGTAATTGCCGCGACTTCTGATCCTTCTTCATCAACCTTAATTCTGGCTTTGTGTAATACATCCGCAATTCCAAGGGACCCATCATACTCGATCATTCTTGAAAAGTCACCTTCTTCAGGAATAAACGCTTTATCAACACCTAATGCTTTTAGTGCGGCTTTTATGGATTCGTTTCCAGATTCCATCTCGAATGATGGTATTTTAACATCGGTTTCGCGACCGATCTGATTATTGATAATCCTATTCCATAACTCTTGATCCAAAGATAATTTCAAATCATCTATAGTATTGCCTTCTTCCGGAAGGAGAAGCACCATCCTGAATGCCTGATTTCCATATGGGAGAGTCATCATTTTGCATACACCTCCTATCTGCCCGTAATTAAACTTATCTTGCTGGTGCATCATGTTTACGGAAATCTTGTTCCCATCCTCCAATGTAAACTTTTCTTTTTTTGAATCACTTTTCTTGAATTTGTTTGTCCAGACCCCTTTAAAATATGTTGCATTGAGAAACAGCATCCACTCTGATGTAGTGATCTTCCTGTTAAAGAGATTCTTTATCATTCCATGGGTCTTTTCCTCACACCATTGATTTATGAAATTTTGGACATCCTCTTTCAAAAAGTCTTTGTAGCAAACATATGCTTTATAATTCTTTTGAACGAATTGGATGAAATCTTCTTTTAGAAGAAGTTGCCCTTTATCGACAACTGACATATTTGCTATTTCAAGTTTTGTAGAAGGATCGATTTCAGTAATCTGTTCGAGCATTGTCTTGCAAAAAGAGTTAAGATCCTCGACGGACTCTTCGTTGTAACCCAATGTCTTACTAATTTCTCTTAGAGTTTCTCCGGCAGCACCATTGTTTACCATCCCCAAAGCGAAGGTCACGCTCAATGGAGATATAACCATACTTTTGCCCTCTTCTTCCTCAGATACTTTCTTAAACAAATCCAGGGCAAATTTGTTGTTGGATTGAACGAAATCCATCTGTGATCTGGTCAGCACGATATCCTTCCTCTCGATAAATTCATTTTCTTGCATAACTATATCCTTTTCGCAAGAAATGAAGATAATTGAGAGCAAAGATAGGCTTACCAACGCTTTTAAAGAATTCATGATTTTTAGTTTAATATTTTAGTTTAAGGCGCTTGTAGATATATTATAGTGGATAACTCTTGAGTACTTAAAGTTATTGTTATAAGGATCAATCCAGTCAGATGAATCAAGAACTTCATAATAACCAGTATTACCTATGCCATCGTATCCCCAATTCATACGTAATTGCTTTATGTCCCGATAATTAATATTGACTTCTTGCATTCCATCATATGCATTTGGGTACATGTAAAGCATATCATCATTAGAATAACTGGCTACTACATTATTATAATTCAATATATCTTCAACAGCCACATACCTATATGTAATAGTTTCAACTGTTCGAAGAACATAATCTTCGCATCCATCAATTACCCATACATGACCTCCTTGATGGTATTGAGTTAACCATGCACCTATTATTACAGGTTTTGCATTAACTAAATCATTCTTGACGTTAGTAAAACTATATGTTCCAAACGAATTAGAAATTCCACAGCTAGTAATATTTGGTATGTCCCAATTAACGCCAGGATTAACAGAGCTTGCATATAATCCATAGTGCATATCGACTCTTTCGCCGATATCAAGCATTAAATCTGAAACATATGATGTGTTGGAGCCAAGAGGTACTAGGGGCATGTTGATCCACCGTGCAGAATTATTTACGTGGTTTGTTTTACTCAATGTTACAGTATTGTCAGGATTAAAACTTGATATTGATATGTTATGCCACAGATCATTAGGGTAGCCATCTTTTACATGGAAGTAATAAAGGACTTGTGATATCGCCACAGCGACACATCCAGTGATGCAATGCTGATTGCCAATTGTAGGCATATTAGCATTCCATGGACTTTCTTGCCCCCACATTGTTGAAGTTAAAGGCAAAACGTGGGCGTTAATAGTGTAAGGATTAGAAGATAAATCTACTATTTTAATCCACAGGGAGTCTTGATCAGGGTCCAATGATCTAGTCTTTGAAGAAGAAGAGTTGTCAATAAAATTCGACCAAAAAACAGAATAGTCATTCTTAGTCTTAATACTATTTACCTTTAGAACACGGATTCTGTCGGCCGTATCTTCAAGCCAGACCTTTATTCCGTCATTATCCATTTCGCCGAGATATAGATTTTCTTCCGTACTTTCAGCCAGAATTGGTTGAACTCTCGTGTCTGCGGAAACAACTTTATATCCGTTCTCAAAATTGAAGATATAGAAGCACGTGATTCCATCAATTTCGTAGGGCTCAATGCTTACGACCTGCGGATTATCTTTGTCGGCGGCAATAAAGAGCTCGGCCATTCTTAAGGTAACATCGTATTCTCCTTTCTCCAGTTCCCCTATGTCAGACCTGAGCCGAATCTGAGAATCTATAGGCGAAAGCACATTATCCATTTGATCGCTATTAAGAACCTCACAAGCAGTAGGCACGGTCCAGGAGGTAATAATGACGATAATGATCGTCAATAATTTGTTGATTGTTGGTTTCATGATTGGTTCTTTTGGTTAAATATTACGGTATTTTCTAATTATATAACGGAGTATAATGGTAAGTACGTCAAAGATTTTTCTTTTTTTTGTTGACGTACTTTCCATTGTCGTCCGTTTATAAAAACAGAAGGTAAGATTGGAAGTGGATCCAAATATGAGCGAGCGGGAACTTGTGGCATTGTGTTCAAAGTCGGATCGTTCCGCTTTCAAGGAGTTGTATACGAGGTATGCGGCTAAGGTGCTTGCGCTCTGTTTCCGCTATGTTAACGACCGCGAGGAAGCTGAAGACTTGATGCATGATACCATGTTAAAAGTGTTCGGAGCCATTGGGAGGTTCAACTATAAGGGAGAAGGATCGCTTTATGCTTGGATAAGGAGAATAGCAGTCAATCTGTCAATTGACAGGATAAGGAAAAGGACTGTTTTGGATCTATCCCCTTTGTTGGAGGAGGATATGATGACAGAAGAGGCGGCGATGGAGATTCCTATACCGATTTTGATGGAGATGATATCCACTCTTCCGGAGACACAGAGGCTGATTCTTAACCTTTACTGCATAGATGGCCTCTCTCATAATGAGATAGCCGGATTGTTAGGGATAAAATCAAAGACATCGTCTTCACTTCTGTCCAAAGCCAAGAGATTGCTGAATGAGAAAGTCGCTCGCTACTTGAATGCTAAATAAAAAAGATGAAAGACTGGGAAGAAATATTAAAGGTAAGGCTGGCTGACGAGCAGATGCCACTTCCGGAGGGAGATTGGGAGTGGTTTGAATCGAATAGGCTTCAGCCAATAATGAAGCATCGGCGTTTAATCCGGTGGTCCGCATGCATAACAGGTCTTGTAGTGGCGGCTTCGGTCGCGTTGTTTGTCATTCCTTTTTCACGTGAAACATCCATAAATAATAACAAAAAGTATATTACCGAATCCGAATCCCCGGCGACTTCTGTTCTGCCTCATAAAATAGAGCAAGACGAACCCGTCCTGGCAGAAAGAATGCTAGCAAGTCATAATAACAACCTGATAAGTCCTGGGGTCTCCTCCCTAACGAAGGACAATTCGATAACAGATAATGAGCTTGAAGGCATAGATGAATCACTTGACGAACAAGTGCCAATTCCTGCTGTTTCAATCCAAAATAATGACAAGAAGGATAACCGTAATACTGATTATTCTGAAGATATAATTAAGGAGGGAGGATACAATAATCGTCTAGGGGGAAGCCATATTACAATCTCTACTATTATTAAGAGTTTGGGAAACAGAGTATCCTCTGATGATTTACAATATGGTGTTTATTCAATTAATAATCAGTCTGTTTCACACCTTACTCCCATTTCGCTTGGTTTATACTTAAGCTTTGAATTGAATCCAACAGTTTCTGTAACTACTGGTGCTGATGTTTCATTATACCTTTCTAGGATTCTTGTTGTCAAAGAAACAATAACCCAAAACGCTTTCTACCTTGGAATCCCACTCCGTCTTGATTGGACTGTGTGGCAGAGTGGTTCTGTGTCGGCTTGGATAGGAGGAGGAGGGAAGGTGGATCGCCTGGTGTATGGCAAGTTCGGCACATATCGGATAACAGATAACACCTTGAATTGGTCGATAATCGGTGACCTGGGAATCCAGTATGACCTGACGAAGAATGTCGGAATATTTCTTGCTCCGGAGGTATCTTATTATTTTAAACCGGAAAATCCGGTATTACAAACTTATCGTACCGAGAATCCTCTGGTATTTGCAGTCGGTGCTGGTTTGAGGTTCAGTTTCTAGAATACATTACAATCGATGCGATGATGTCTTCAGTTATTCTGTCTTTTAGTAATCTTGGTGAAATTGAAGTCGTGGTTCTGAACTCGACAACAGGCGATATCGGTCATATTAGGCCCTGGTCATTATATTATCACTTTTACCCTAAACTACGGTAAATAATGCCATGGATAATTCAATGTTTAATCATAACAACCATAAAAAAAGAAAAAGATAATATTCGCTCCTATTCTTGTGCTATTTGCAACCTGTTTTCTGTTCTCTTGCAAATCGTATGTTATTGATGAAGAGACTTTGCCGGCTAATCCCTCTTCATTAGAAGTCCGTTCAGAGGCCTGCCTTGATGCTGAAGATTTCAATGTTACTCAAAACATGGCAGAATACTATGCGAAGTCATTTAAAGATAAATCGGCTATTATTTCTATAGACTCTTATGATTATAATGGAGTAGCCTGTCTTTATGTTGTTTATTTCGAAAAAGGGTGGATGGCAATTCCGGCAGACTCCAGGGTGCAAACAATTATTGGAGAAGGAGAATTTGATCATCTGTATGAAGAAGATTTAGAAAACCCTGGTGTCAGCATCTGGCTTGAGATGGCTAAGGAAAACGTCTATCGAGTAAAAGAAAGAGGCTGCAAAGATTATAATCCTGACAACATCCGCCTTTGGAATACTATTAGAAATAGCCTTGGTTGTGGTTCTGTTCGTTCTCTTGAACCAGGAGGAGATGCCGCATGGGTGATGGTTACTAATTCTTATACAACGACACAAGTAGATGCCAATGTTCCACACCTCCTACAAACAAAATGGGGCCAGGCAAATCCTTGGAATATTACTCTTCCCGCTGATCCGGATATTCTGCAGAATAATGGATTAACCGTTCGTTTCCTAACCGGTTGTGTTCCAACCGCGGTTTCACAAGTATTATATTATTTTCATTATCAAACAGGTTATCCAAATGACCTGTGGCATTTAATCGACCCATATATCGACTCCTCTTTAGGTAATAATCAATATAAAGTTGGTCTGGTTAAATATATTTCTGGATACACAATTAATTCCGACCGTTGGGATGATATGCCCCTAACCAACAATGGAACAGGTGTATATTCTTACGCGTCTAATTTGATGATGGATGTTGGAGTTAGGTTGGACGTCACGTATAGTACAAGCAGTACAGGTGGTTCAATTCTCACCGGAAGCGATATTGCCCCGTGTGGGATGGGTGGAACCGGTTATTATTACTCATACGCAACAGTTAAAAGCAATCTGAACAATCAAAAACCAGTTCTTGTTTCTGCCGGTAATGGGTCTTCTTTTGGACACGCTTGGGTAATTGATGGTTGTTTAGATAGAACCGTTAACAGTTATTGGACGACTACTTTTTATGAATTTCAAGAAGGTGTCTTATATCCAACCGGCGCTGTCTATCTAACGGAAAGCGAGATGCTTGCAATTAATCCAAATCCATATGATGGCTATTCTTATGGTAACTACTCTTCTGAACATACCCAGTACTTGCTAATGAATTGGGGATGGAACGGTAATCATGACGATGACCATTTCGCCATTTCGCCGTCAACAGGAGACTGGCAAGGATATAATGTTGTCCCGTGCATTATCTATAATTTAACGACCGGTCAGATGTACTAAATGGAGTATTATTTTGTATTATTTTTATGCAAGATTTCAGATTCTCTGGATTTAGCTAATTGACTGATTATGAGAAAAACCATGAAATACCGAGTTTTTGCTGTGATTGTTTTGTTGTCTTCTTTTCTTATGGCTTCTTGCAATAAGAAGGAAGATAATAAAACTGTATTTGGTGGTGAATACGTGATACAGTGTGTCATCACGGACACAACAAACGTTCAACGTATGCGCCTTACTGTAAAAGAGCCAGGGCAAACGGAATTAAAGGTTGTCTCTCCCGATAATATAGTAACAACTTATATAGCGGAAGAGGGTGGTTCTTTCCATTATTTTGAATATGAGGACGACGGGGTCTGGACAACCGTTCTGGAACCACAAGACGGGATTAATTATATTTTGACGGTTAAAACCAAACTTGGCACCGAATTCTCTTGTGGTACAACGTTTCCTAAGCGACCGAGTATTAATTCCGACTTCCCTAAATTTAAGAAAGCGTATTATCCGGCAACGAATGATATTGTTGAAAATGTTCTCTGGGTGCCGGAAAATTCAAAAATAGAAGATTTCCAGACCCCTAATTTCCTCTGGTTCTATTTCGGACAACCACAGGAAAACGGAAAGCTTCGCTATAGCGACGTTGTCGCTACGCGATCATCCAACAGGGCCCATTTCTTCAATAAGGCAAATGATAATATATGGAAGTTAACTTGTTGGCAGGAAGATGCTGTTTCAAAGATTGGTTGGAAAATGGATATAGGTTATCCCTGTTCATCTTATTTCAAAGCTATTTGTCTGGAAACTTATCCCGGGAATCCGTCAACAGACATCTTATCTTATGACCTTGTAGGAGAATATGATGTTGATTATGCTTTGAAACATCGACCTAATCCTGATTCAACTGAAGGATATGTGGAACCGCTCCTAATAGCGGACGTACATCTTGTGTCATTCAGTTTGAACACATGGTTACAGAATGCAATCAAGGATGGTTCTGTCTACATTATTGATATCCTGCATGCAAACAAAGCAATTTCTGGTGGAATGATCCCTGAAACAACAGATGTAGCAACCGGTGTTTTCGGAGCGGAAGCCATTCTCCGTTTCCCTCTTGGTTCCGGTCAGAGAGATTATTCTCCACCCATTGAATTGAATTAGATTTGTTTTTATTAACCACTTATTATTAATACTTTAAATAGAATAGCAAGTCTGCTGGCAGAAGTCACTGAGATGGTTGTACTTGAGGAGGGGCACAAGGTAGAAGGACCAGCACAGCTTGAAAAGTTTGAAAGAAGGATGGTCTTTTCGGCGTGTAAGGAGAGAGTTTGGTCTCCACTGGAATCGAAAGATATCTTGATATCTCTATAGCGAAAACATTAAAAGACAAATCATATGTACGAATCATTAACTAGACAGTCACTTCCAACAAAAGAATATCGCGAGTTGTTAGGAACAGCACTATGCGTGTTTAGTTCAAATAATGGTTTTTTCATAGAGAATATACTCCGTTTTGATGCTAATGACACGTTGTCATGGTATGAGTTGATAGATAAAGCGTCCGGAGAATTGCCTACTATTGCAAATCGCGTATTGGTTAATGAACAAGGACAAGCGATTGTTAAGTTGTTTCAAAAAATTGTCAGGATGCGTAATAGAATTATTCATAGTTTTCGCATTACCAATAAGGATGGAGAACAAAGTTTAGCCACAAAGACTAAAGACGATATTCAGTTTGAAATATCTAAAACTTACCTTATGGAGTTTATTCGGGAGAACGATAATCTCTCTAGTATGCTTTATGAATTACGTGGGTGGTAGTAAAAGGATTAATTATCAGAGCGTTCAGTTGCACGGTCAGCATGTTAGAACAATTATAGCTTTATGGGTGGTTTCAGGTACTGTGCTTTGAAGAGTCCGACGAGATAAGATTATAATAGTTAATACTATGCTCATTATTTACAATTCAAGAATATGATTGAATTTAATCGAATTTATGTTATAGAGTCATTGCCTCCAGGAGACGAGAAAACAGGCACGAAACTTCATAACGACTTACTTAAGTGGCTTCAGTATAGATTTGCTGGATTCCAGTCAATACTACTAGAGCCCAATAATAAGTTAGAATGGAGTCAAGTAATGGCGACAATATTAGATGATACCAGGAATAAGGGAAGAAGACCTATTATTCATTTTGAGATACATGGTTCGACTAATAAGGATGGACTTGTTTTATCGTCAAGTGAGCTCGTGTCTTGGAATGAAATGGGCACTCAATTAACAGATATTAATATCGCTTCTCGAATGAATCTTTTCGTGACCCTGGCTGTCTGTCATGGAGCGTACTTGCTGACACAGTATCATCTTAATCAAAGGGCTTTTTGTTATGGCGTTCTTGGTTCTATTGATGCACTTAAAGTGAGCGACCTGAAGATTAGATTCAATGAGTTTTACGAAGAATTGTTTACCTCATTTGATGTCGTGAAGGCATATCAAAGACTTTTGAATTCAAATCCAGACGTTAATGGAGATTATGAATGCATCAGTGCTCTTGAAATGTTCTACAAGAATTATCGGAATTACATTCTTAAGGAAGTAGAAGACCCCGAGAGGGTAAAAGAAAGGGCCCTAGAAACTGCTAAGGAGGGAGGACTAATACTCGACACGCAAGTGAATAGAGAGAATTTTCAGCGCGAATTCGCTAAACAATTACATCAAACAAAGGAGAAGTTTTATGTGGAACATAGTACAAAGTTCCTAATGATAGACTTGTTTCCAGAGAAAAAAGAAGATTTCAACTTGCCTGCCACACTTGAGGAGTTTATGAATTCAAAAGCTATCCCTCAGAATTATATCGACATCAAATAATATTAGGAATAAATGTCAGTTTGCCATTGCTTTAAATTCATAAAAAGATGGCACATTGTCGTACAGTTCATTCAGTTGCTACGTGTCCATTTATGAATTCTAGAGTGTTAGTTGCACAATGTTGTATGCAGAAGTTTCTGAATACATCGATATTTTCCTAAGAGGCATCACTATTGAAATGAGCTATGGCAATGATGGCGATGACTTAGGCTAGGACCAATAAGGTCAAGCTAAAGATCAGGCACCTTTCATCAACCTCATGTCAGACGGGGTTTATCGAGACCCCAACAGGAATCAACTAGTTGAGTATTTTGAGGGAATCTGATATAATAGCTTTTATAACCTTCTGTCCTAATCTTCTTACCTTCTCCACCCTCGTCGCATCGGCGTAGTAACCATCTCCCTTGCTTTGCGGAAGCAACGGCGGGCCCAGAGGATGTCGTCTTCGTTCTTGTCGCGGCCCCAGTTCTGGTCGGGAGCGGAGCCTCCGCCTCCGCAGTTTTGCGCGAAGGAGGTGGCGGCATCGACGTAACCGGCGAAGAGAAGGAATGCTGTCCGAAAGATGTGGCTGCACTCCTCACGCGAATAAGACTGTTCTGTCAGTCTGCTCTCTTCATCGAAGACCCGTGCAACTCTTCCGGAAACCATCTTCTCATAGCGTTTCCCATTTATAGAGAAACCCCAGGGGAAAAGGTAATTCTTCCCTTCTTCGGATAGCGCAAAAGCGACGCGCTCCGATGGAGTCATCTGTCCATATCTGTTCTCCGGACGCATCTTCTCCCAGGTCTCTTTAATCTTCGCTGGGGTCAGGTCACGACTGATGACGGAGGACTTATAGACGGAGTTTCCGCTCTGGATCGTATATCCACGGACCAGGCCCGAAGAGTCTATCTTCAGTTTGACCTTGTATCCTTTGGCCTCCAGCGCAGAGGAATACTTCTTCCAAGAGAAGGCCGACAATCCTAAAAGGACCGTGAGGCAATCCTTCTTGATGCGGGCCTTGTTTTCCTCGAACCTGTCTTCCGTGCGTTTCCAGTTCCGGAGCCGGTTGACTTCCTCGGCAGCCGTCTTAGCACGTATGCCGATCAGGTGGTCGCTGTTCAGGCAGTTGTCCATATCGACGCGGTTGCAGTCGAGATGGAGGTGAGGGATACCGGACTTACTGTCCGTATGGAGCGTGATAATGTACTGGGAATTGGGAAGACGGCAGGGAGACCTGCGGCGCTTCTCCTCCCCGGGCAGCCGGACCTGGTCGAAAGCCTGGACGAAATCTTCGGCCAGTTGCTTCCAGTCTTCCAGGGTCCAGCCCTCGGATTCCTCCTTGGACGGGGAAATCTCCATCCGGATCATGTTGTTCTTCAGGGGACGACACTGAAGGTCTTCCTCCCGGAGTTGCTGGTGCAGCTTCATATACCCATAGATGGCTTGGGGGCTGGCACCCTCCGGAAGGTGGTTCAGTTTTACTACCTGTGCTTTTCCTTGACGGGTAATGTATCCGAGGGACACCCCGCCGTGTGCAATTGATTTGGCTTTTGCTATCATGGCTTATTCTGTTAAGGTTCGTTCAATCTCTC
>Ga0256405_10001289_pt1 | contig 69548 bp, 59 predicted proteins | sample RumenRJG_02DNA_FD_189096 | JGI IMG/M metagenome (GOLD analysis project Ga0256405, IMG submission 189096) | Bovine rumen microbial communities from Lethbridge, Alberta, Canada - RJG_02 | ecosystem: Host-associated > Mammals > Digestive system > Stomach > Rumen | place: Canada: Alberta...
GGTGCCGCATATGCTGCCACGGTGATCAGCAGCAAAAGCAGCATTGCAGCCGGAAGAGCCAGCATCCTTCTGCGATAACGTTTCTGTGTCTTCTGTACCAGTCCCATCCGCTTCCTCCTTTTCGTCTGAACCTCTCGATTCCTCAATCTTCGTATCCGCCATGATGTCACATTCCCGCTGACAGAATACGATACGGCATCTTGTTTTTCCAGACGATTCTTTTTATGATATCTCTGCAAGCACTATTATGCGCCAAAAAAACGCATTTGTCATTTAAAACAGCGGTCTGATTCTGCCGGTAATCGGATCCGGCTCCATCGCCGGCACCGGCAAAGGAGGTTCTATGACCCTTCAGCAGATGAAATATGCGATCACGGTTGCGGAGTGCGGCAGCATGAATGAAGCCGCTCATAAGCTTTTCATTACGCAGCCCTCCCTGTCCAGTACGATCCGGGAGCTGGAAAAGGAACTCGGGCTCACCCTGTTTCTGCGTTCCAACAGGGGAATCTCCCTTACGCAGGACGGCGAAGAATTTCTGGGCTATGCCCGGCAGATCATCGCGCAGTATGGCATGCTTGAGGAACGCTTTATCGACAGAACTGCCCGCAAGACCCGGTTTTCCGTCTCCACACAGCATTATTCCTTTGCCGTGAAGGCGTTCATCGAAACAGCGCGCGAATTCGGTCTTGAAAACTATGAGTTCGCGATCCACGAGACGAAAACGCACACGGTTATGACACATGTGCGCAATATGAAGAGCGAGCTGGGCGTATTGTACCTGAATGATTTTAACCGGGAAGCCCTCACCAAGCTCTTCCATGAATATGGTCTGGAGTTTCACCCGCTCTTTGACTGCAGCATCTCCGTCTATCTTTCCCGCAGGCACCCGCTCGCGCGGAAGGCCTCCATCAGCATGGAAGCGCTTCAGTCCTATCCCTGCCTGTCCTTTGAGCAGGGGGATTACAATGCCTTTTACTTCGCCGAGGAAGTGATGAGCACCTATGATTACAGAAAAATTATCAAGGCGGACGACCGGGCGACGCTGCTCAATCTCATGGTCGGACTGAATGCGTTTACGCTGTGTTCTGGAATCATCACCGAAGATCTGAACGGTCCGGACTATGTCGCTGTCCCGCTGGAGAGCGAAGACCGGATGACGATCGGTTACATCAAAAAAGCCCGGGTCGAGCTGAGCGACCTGGGCCGATGCTATATCGAAAAGCTCAAGCAGAAAAACGCTTCCGCCGGGCATACCTGACGGCGTCTTCAGCGGACATCCGTAAGCCCGATCTTCTTCTTTACCTTGCGCAGGGTCTTATTTGCGGTGTAATACGCGCGCTCCGCATTTGTCTTCATGACGTTGTCGATGTAAGACTTATCCTTCTGAAGTTCTTTCACCCTCTCCTGCAGAGGCGCCAGTACATGAATCACGGCCTCAGACAGTGCTTCCTTGACCTGGCCGTATCCGCAGCCGGCAAATTCCTTCACCGCCTCATCCGGCGTTTTCCCGGTGCAGGCACAGTAGATGTCAAACAGATTCTTCAGGCCGGGCTGCTCGTCGCGGTATGCAATCGTCGCCTCAGAGTCTGTGACGGCACGCTTGCATTTTCTCCGGATCGTATCCGGATCATCGAGCAGATAGATCGAAGCATTCGGATTCTCGTCCGACTTCGACATCTTTTTCGACGGATCCTGCAGAGACATGATCCTGGCGCCGATCTTTCCGATATACGGCTCCGGAACCGTAAACACATCCCCGTAGATGCCATTGAAGCGCTGTGCGATATCCCGGGTGATCTCAAGATGCTGCAGCTGGTCCTTTCCGACCGGAACAACATCCGCCTGATACAGCAGAATATCCGCCGCCATCAGGACCGGGTAGGTAAACAGGCCCGCGTTCACGTTATCCGCATGCTTTGATGCCTTATCCTTAAACTGCGTCATACGCTGCAGCTCCCCGATATAGGTAAAGCAGTTGAGAATCCACGCCAGCTCCGCGTGGCAGGGAACGCTGCTCTGCAGATAGAGCACATTCTTCTCCGGATCGATGCCGGCAGCGATATAGATCATCATCAGTTCTCTCGCATGAGCACGGAACTCAGACGGGTTCTGGCGTACGGTCAGAGAATGCAGATCCATCACGCCGTAATAGCATTCATATTCGTCGGCCAGACCGACCCAGTTCTTCAGGGCTCCGAGATAGTTGCCCAGGGTCAGATTGCCGGTTGCCTGCATGCCGCTGTAGAGTACCTTGTGATCTTTGTTCATTGCTTCATCTCTCCTGTCGTTTTGTGATGCATCCGCCGGATATTGACTGCGGATCATTCAAGTCTTCGGTTCAGCGCGTCTGTCTCTGTGATCATTGCATCCTGCCGCCGCTCAGATAATAGTCCTTTACAAAATGAAAGCAGGACTTTTCTCCCTTCCTGGCAAGGATTTTCAGCATCCGCTCCAGTTCCTTTGCGGTTTCCGGATGCATCAGCCTTCCTGCCTTCCCTCTTTCATAATATTCCAGGGGAGAAGCATCCGTATAGTTCTCCTTCTTATACGTCTTGGAAGCGGCAATCCGGTCCATCAGCATCTCTGCCACATATTTGCGCGGCATCTGAACCGGCTGTACGGGATACTCTCCCTTTTTCGCGGCTTCGATGTTATAGTCCGTCCAGTATTCGTAGTGATGGGGATTGCGCCCCTTGTGGTGCATCCACGCTTCCGAATATCCCTTCACGACGCGCTCTCCGTTGTTCGGGCTCTGCTTTCCTTCCTGATAATATCGAAACCCGTTCAACAGCTCCGGCATCGTAAACTTGGACATATCATGCAGGATTCCCTGACGATACAGGCCAACCTGAAAACAGCCCCCTGCGACCAGCTTTTTATGATGAAGAACCGTCTTCAGATGTCCGGCTGCCTTTCGCAGCGTGATCCGGCCATCCGAAGGTGTTCCCTCGTACCGTCCGGGCTCTTCTGTATGATACTCGATCTTTCCGTCCTCCCGGATCACCGCATTCCGGATCTCAGGATCCCGGATCATGGCTTCCCTGATCTCAGGCTCTCTTATGACCGTACTCTGACTCATTCCATCCAACGGCTTTCTATCCTCTTAACCTACCAATACCCGGATCGTTCTCCCCGGCATCCGGACACACCTGACCTTTCCGTCCTGATCCTGGCATCCGCATCCCTCTTCCTCTTTGGAGAACCGGTCTGCAGAGGTGTCGATCACGACACGCCACTCCCGCCCCGCGGGAAGGGTGGGCAGCGCAAGATCCCGCGCCTCCCAGTGAAGATTGTATGCCACATACAGATAAGCCTCACCGGAGGAGGTCTTTTCCCGGGAGCTTCCCGCAAACTCAGAAAGTCCGGACTGATCAGGAGCTTCCGCAGGGATCTTCGCAGATTCCGCTCCCTTCCGTCTGCCTCTTTTCTTCCGGGCAGCCTTTCTAAGCTCCATCTCTTTGCGCATCACCTCTTCGCGGTCCGGATTCTGCGAGCAATACATCATCCCCACGCTGCGTTCCTGCTGGTCGAAGGAAGCAAACCATGCGTTGGACCCGTGGCAGGAAAAGTCAGGGAAGAAGCCTCCCAGACTGGAGCCGGTCAGTTCGGCGTTCTGATGCAGCAGAGGGTGCATCCGGCGAAATGCGATCAGTGCCTTCACATAATCGCACAGCTCCAATGCATCTTTGGTCTGAGACCACTGGACCCAGCTGAGCTCGGAATCCATACAGTACGGATTCGTGTTGCCGTCCTGACTGTTCAGCATCTCATCTCCGGCACACAGCATCGGCGTTCCCTGGGCAAGCATCACCATGGCAAGGGCATTCTTCATCTGTCTGAGGCGAAGGCGCATGATCTCCTTCTTCCTCGTCTTTCCTTCATAGCCGCAGTTCCAGGAATACTCCATCGCAGCGCCGTCCCGGTTGTTCTCGCCGTTGGCCTCGTTGTGCTTATCGTTGTAGGAAACCAGATCATACAGGGTGAATCCGTCATGGCCGGCAATTGCGTTAATCACACCGGCATCCTTCGGATTGTAGCGGCACCTCTGGACAAAGGACTGCAGGCAATTGGAGTCCCCCTTCAGGAACTTTCTCGCATCATAGCGGAAGCCGACGTTGTATTCCGCCAGATTCCTGAACCGCCAGGGACGTCCCTTCGGGTACATGCGCTGTGTGTCAAAGTAATCGGAGATCAGTTTGACGTCCCCGAGTGCGGGGCTCTTCGCTACCGCGTTGACATCATCCTGAGATGCCAGCATGAGGAATCCGTCCACATGATAGATCTCTCTCCACCACAAAAGACATGCCTGCATATATGCAGGATCGGTTCCCTCCGGGCAGCTCATTTCAAGGATGACCTCGATCTTCGCTTCATGGAGCAGCTTCACCATCGTGCGGAATTCATCCGCCGGAGAATCGGTAGCACAGTAAGAACGCTTCGGTGTGAAGAGCCATCCCGGTCCGAATCCCCAGTAATTGATCTTCGCCGCAGGCGCTTCCTTCTCGCTGCCTTTGCCTCTCCTTTCCTCAGCCGGACCTTTTCTTTGAGCGGCCTGATCCGGATTCTTTTTGGCCGGGGCAAGCGCGGAAGCAGGAAGAGACGCTCCCGCAACCAGTTCCCGGAGGCCCTCCGGTCTCCAGCCGAGGCGGGAGGAATCCGGCATCACCTCATCAAACTCATAGCAGGGCATCAGAACCAGCGCAGTGATGCCGAGCTCTCTGAGATACGGAATCTTTTCCGTAATTCCCAGAAAGGTTCCGTGGTGCTTTACTTTTGCGGTGCGGCTCTTGGTGAAGCCTCTCACATGGGTCTCATAGAAGACAGATTCACTGTAGGGAATGCGGAGCCTCTTCTCCTCCCCCCAGTCAAAGCAAGGGTTCAAAAATGCACCCCGGATCTGATGCTCTCTTCTCGGGCTGAGGTCAGCATACCGCTCCAGCCCGACGACAAGCTGGGCAGAGGGATCCGTCACAACCTTCCCGCCGATCCGGTAATTGTACTCAAGATCCCGCGCGGGAATCCCTGCAACGAGCATCGCATACACTCTTCCGAGCGCCGGCTCCTCCGGGAAGGGAATCTCACATTTCACCTTCTCGGAGCCTTTCTCATACAAAAGAAGGCTGGCCTCAGCTCCCTCCGGGACGACAGCAGAAAACAGGATGCCATCTTTTCTGACATCCGTATGGGGAACAAAACCACTGATCTTCAGATCATGAATACTTGTTACCTGTGGATTCCAGTCCAATGATATCTCTCCTCAGCAGTGCCACCCGTATCATATCACACACACTTGTTCAGATTATAGCATATCAGACGGTCCTTCGGTAGATCATTTCTTATTTCAACTCAAACTGAAGCCGCGCTTTTTTTCCATCCCATTCCACGTTCAGGATAGCTCCGTTGATCATGGAAAAATGCGGAACCGTATGCCCGATGTCCATCTCCCAGATCACCGGAAGATCCGGAAATGCCATCCGGACTGCATCCTCATAGGACATGTCGGACTCCTCACGCTCAAATAAAGTCCGTCCGATCAGGACAGCACGCGTCGTCTCGGGCGTGATCCAGCCGGCATAGCGCATCTGAAGGAATGTGCGGTACAAAACCGCAGAAGAAAGCGAGAAATTATCAAAGTACCAGATGATCCCGTCTTCCGCATACCGCCGTACAAATTCCCTCGTCTGATCATATTCCGTTCCGATCAGATCCTTCAGGACATCAATGCAGCCGCCGATACAGCGTCCCCTGCATTCCAGACTGCCGCAGGAAGCCTGATAGATGGTCGGCTGGCTGTAGATCAGGGGACCATCCTCCAGCTGGAAGATGTCTGCGCCAAGATGCATGGCTCCTGTCTCCTGCACCGGAATATCCCCCTTCAGGATCCGGAGCATGTTCTCGAGGTACTCCGGAAGCTTTGTTCCGCCTCCCGGTGCCGGAACGGTAGCGTCGAAGCTGCCCCCGTTTGATCCATAGAGCGTAGCGATATCGCAGATCGTTGTCAGCGGATACAGAATTCCGGTCGGGTCTGAAGCCCCCATGAGCCACTTCGGATGCTCCGCAAGAAGCTGCCAGTCAATATAGGGCAGAATCTCACTGAGGAAATCCCCTCCCGCTGCCGAAAAAACAGCATCAACCGCGTCCAGGGAAAACAGACTCATCAGTTCCGCTGCCCTCTCCCGGGCACTTCCTCCGCGCAGGTCATCCACACGTACATGCTCTGTTTCCCATACCTTCCAGCCTTGCGCGCGCAGAACCTTCAGGCTGTTCTCAAAGCTCTCGATCTTATGTCCGACACCGGCACTCGGCGCACAGATTCCCACCTTGGCATGGTCCGATAAGAATTCCGGGTAGATCATATTTCCTCCTTCGATTCCCGCTTACGTATATGCATGCGCAGCGTCTGATTCACCTGGGCTGTAACAGGACTGTAATAAAGCAGACAGACCAGCACACAGTAGACCGGTGTCTGCACGAGAAGCTGCATTGCTCTTGTGGGAAGAATTGCATACAGATTGTATCCGTTGATCCATACAAGCCCCGCTGTTGTGACAAAGAGTGTACAGACCACACAGGCGATCACGGTCCCGCTGCACAGCATCAGGATCGCTTTCTTTTTCCCGGTATCCTGCTGTGGTACAAACAGAGCCGGTATCACGCCCCACAGCATGGCAGCCAGTGTGATCAGCGGATTGACCGCATAGCCCTGGATCAGACATCCCAGCAGATCACTGACAAGCCCGCACAGCGCCCCCGCGGCCGGACCAAACCAGATTCCCGCCATAATGCGGGCAGCCACGCCCAGCTGTATGCGCCCGAAGCCTCCGATATTAATCGCAAGAAACCTTGACAGAATCAGATAGATTGCGGCGAGTACCGACAGTGAAACCAATGTATACGTACACCAGACCGTGCGAAATCGCTTTTCAGACCCCATAAAACCTCCATTACGACCTCAGATTAAAATACATTACCACCGCAAAGATGACCATCATGCCGATACACGAAGCCATCAGCGCAAAGGAAAAGTTCCCGGTGATCGGTTCGTAGGCCTTCTCAAGGGTCAGCCTGCGCCTGTTCCAGAAGCCGATCTTCTTCCGCACACGGGCGAAAATGCTTTCTTTCAGAACGGTTCTCCGCACCAGCACAACCATCGCATCGGTACTGACCGCAAGAATCCTGACAGCCATTCCCGCGCCTTTAACAAGAGCATGACTGACGACGGTCAGAATCTGGTTCTCTGCCGGAACAGACAGGATCGCGCCGAAGCATCCGGGAAGCCACTTCGTCAGCAGCGGCCTGTATAGAAGGTTCTCCAGATCCAGTGCCTGCGGCCACAGGTCCGCATACACTCCATCCTTCATCAATACACGCCGGATGAAACATACATAGAGCAATGCACCGATCCCCAGCGAAATCGCGGCTCCCTTCACGCATTCAAAGCTCAGCGGAGCAAATTCCTCCAGCACATTTTCATGTCCTGTCATAAAGGAAGCCAGCAGGTTGAATACCGGCTTCTGTCCAAGCAGGACAAACAGAATCGAAGTTCCGCACACCGCTGTGTATCCGCCAATTCGCATATACCCCTTCGAGGAAGCGTCATATTGCTCCTGAAGGTGCGCGTCACGGTTCTTCTCCACAAAAACGCAGATAAACAGCTTCAGCATGTAAGCAAAGGTACAGCCGCCGGAGATCAGAAAGACCCATTCTATGACGGACAGGATTCCTGCCGCGCCGGCCGTGATCGCCATCCCTTCGCCGGCCTCCTCGATCCCGGCTGTGATTGCCTCATGCAGAAGCGTCTTGCTGGCATATCCGTTAAACAGCGGAACTCCGCCGATTCCGATCACCCCTAAGAAGAACGCCGCCATAAGCGCCCATTTTTTCCGTCCCCAGCCCCGGATCCTGTTCAGATCCAGTGCATGAAGGTTCATCACCACAACGCCTGCCGCACAGAACAGGCACAGCTTCAGCATGGAGTGGTTTACCATATGAAGAAGGGTTCCGCTCATCGCCATGGCCGCATGGCCTTCCAGGGCGGCCATGCCTGACACGGACATCATGCTTTGAGAAGCTTCCTGCCCCCCTGCATGCGCATGCGCAGACAGGTGCTGCGTGTGAAGCAGGATGGTCATGGCGATGCCGGTCAGGATAAAACCGATCTGCGACATGGAGGAACACGCAAGCGTCCGTTTCAGGTTGATGGAGAACAATGCCAGAACGGCCCCGAGGAGCATGGTAATGCTGCCAAGGATCAGGACAATCCATCCGAAGGGGGCACAGTCGCTCATCACCTCCAGGCTTGTCATCAGAATTCCGTAGATTCCCACCTTTGTCAGCACACCTGACAGCAGCGCGGAGGCCGGAGACGGCGCAACCGGATGCGCCTTCGGCAGCCACACATGGACCGGAAACATACCGGCTTTGCATCCGAATCCGATCAGGATGCAGACGCCTGCGGCAAGGATCGTTCCGGACCCGGCGCCCGATGCCTTCACAGCCGCGGGTAACTCTGCATAGGCAAGCGTTCCGGCGGCATGCTGAAGCAGCACGAGTCCCATAAACAGGACAAGTCCTCCGATCACGGCAATAAACAGATAGGTGTATCCGGCCCGCAGCGCCCCATGCGTTTCCTCGTGCATCACCCAGGTAAAGCTGGTCAGCGACAGGATCTCGAAGAACACAAAGGTTGTCATCAGGTCACCGGACAGCATAACGCCCTGCGTCGCTCCCAGCGTAAAGAGGACAAACAGGTAGTAGCGGTTCAGGTGCTCCGGCTCATGATGAAAATATTCAGGAGAAAACAGTGTCGTAAATGCCCACATCAGCGAGGTGACGAGGCTGTAGACCGAGCGGAAGCCGTCGGTCTGAAAAGACAGACCGGTTGAAAAGACATTCCCGATCGAAAGGCTGCCGGCCGCCGTACCCCTCCCCTGCACGGTCCACACCAGGAGAAGAATCGAAAAAGCCAGTTCGACAAAGGTAAAAAGAACCGCAGCCAGGTCCCGGAAGCGCTCGTTCCTGACGCCGATCAGGTAACAGAGGATTCCATACAGGAATGGCAGAAAAACCAGGATTGCAGGAAGCATGTCAGATCACCCCCTTGGATACCTGATCCAGAAACTCCAGTACCGGACCGGAACACATGCCTAGCGCCAGATCCAGAAAAGCAAACAGGCTGATCGGAACCAGCATCTTCCAGCCCGGGTCTGAAAGCTTTTCCTTCTCCCACAGATCCGTCCCCTTCACCGGGAAGAACGCCCTGGCAGAAATCGTCAGCGTATAGATGGCGCAGAAAAATGCCGCCACAACCAGGCAGACGGTTCCGATCAGTCCCCAGACATTCTGTACGGCAGCACCCGCCAGAAGGAGATTCCATTTTGATACAAAGCCTGCAAACAGCGGAATCCCGGACAGAGACAGCGCACCCATCGTATAGCAGATAAAGGTAACCGGCATCTTTCTTCCGGCTCCGTTGATCTCAAAGATATAGTTTTTTCCGCTTCTGTGGATAAATGCGCCCGCACACAGAAACAGACTCATCTTCATCACCGCGTGATACAGCATGTGCACCAGTCCTGCCTGCAGTCCGAAAGGGGTCATCAGCAGAACGCCAAACAGCATATAGCTGAGATTGCTGACGGTGGAATACGCAAGCCTCTTCTTAAAATGGCGCTCCTTCAGGGCTTTTCCCGCGGCATACAGAAGGGTCAGGGAAACTGCCATCAGACCCGTAATCTGTGCCCAGGAGCCGCGGAGGTAATCCGGGCTGAACAGATACCAGGAAAGTCTTGTGACAGCGAAGACGCCGGTGTTGACCACCGCTACTGCATGCAGCAGAGCCGTGACAGGAGTCGGCGCAACGGTAGCCTCCGGCAGCCACCTGTGAAACGGAAAGACCGCCGCCTTCACGCCAAAGCCGAAGAAGCCGAGGATCCACAGCAGCAGAACATAGTTCTGAGACAGTATGCTGTAGGAGTGTCCGCCCCAGACAAATCCGCCTTCCGTGAACATGGTCATCACGACTACAGAGATAAAGGCCAGTGACGCACCGCCGATGACATAGGCCGCGTAGACTCTCCCCGCATACATGGAACTGTGATCCTGATAATGACAGACCAGCGGAATCGTCGCGAGCGACAGCATCTCATAGAATACATACATGGTCAGGATATTGCCCGCAAAAGCGACGCCGAGCGTAATCCCGTACGTCATGATGTAGAAAGCAAAGAATCCGTTTTTATGGCGCGCATGCTCCATGTATTCAAACGCGTACAGCGTCACAAAGGGCCACATGACAGACACCATGCCGGCAAACAGCATCGTCAGACCGTCAACATGAAACAGGATTCCGAAACCGCGTGTAAAGGAAAAGACGCGGAAGGCTTCCAGATCGCCGCCGAGCAGAACACTCCAGACAAGAACGGAGGTCAGACAGACAACCGCTTCACAGAAGAAGCGTCTTTGCCGCTCTGTCGTCTTCCTTCTCCCAAGCAGAAGGATTCCGCCCAGGATCGGGAGCAGTATGCTGATTAATACACCTGCATTTCTCACTGGTTTTCTCCTTAGAATCCTGCTGCCTGAAGAATCTGAACGCCAAAGACGCCCATCACGAGCGATACGCCGCAAAGAAACATCATCGGAACGGTCATCAGCCAGGGAGCCTCATCTCTTACTTCCGGCACCTGAGCGTCCCGTCCCGGGAAGAATGCCTTGAAAACCACCGGGAACAGATAGCCGGCAGTCAGAAGCGCCGAGATCAGGAGAATGACGATCGGAAGAATGCTCAGTAGCTTCATGCCATCGTCTGCGATGCTGAGCGCAATCACCCATTTGCTCAGGAATCCGCCCATAGGCGGTATTCCCACAAGCGACAGGGCCGCAAACAGGAAACACCACATGACGACCGGAATCTGTTTCCCGATTCCGACCAGCTCATCCACATTCCTCTTTCCAAATTTGTAGATGAATACGCCGGCGCACAAAAACAGACATCCCTTCGCGCTGGCATGGCTCATCACATGAAGCAAGGCTCCCCGCAGACCGCCGTCTGACAGAAGCGACAGGGCAAGCAGGATATAGGAGATCTGGCTGACCGTGGAATACGCCAGCCGTTTCTTCATATTCTTTTCCTGAAAGGCCATCATGGATCCCATGAAAATGGTCAGCATGGCAAGCGTCATCCATGTGTACTGCACATAAGTCCCGCGGATAAAATCCGTCCCGACCCCATAATAAACAAGACGGATGATCGCGATCACGCCGGCCTTGGCGATGATGCCGGACAGCAGCGCGGAAGCCGGTGCCGGTGCGATCGGGTGTGCGGAAGGCAGCCACCCGTGCATCGGGTACATGCCGGCTTTCGTTCCAAAGCCGATAATCGCAACCAGAACGGCGGCAAGAAGAACGCCTTCATGCCCTGACACAGCAGCCGGATCCAGGAAGCCGCCCGGACGAAACGAAGGATCCGCGACAGAATAATAATAGACGAAGAACACACCGAACAAGCCCATCAGAGCGCCTCCGATGGAATAGAACAGGTACTTCAGTCCCGCGGCAACCGCTTCCTTTGTCCTCTCATGCAGTACCAGCGGAACCGTGGTCAGCGTTGCCATCTCAAAGCTCAGATACACCGTGACAAGGTTGTCTGACGCGCATACTGCGGTCAGTGCGCCGAGGGAAACATAGAAAAAAGCGAAAAAGACCGGCCGTCTCTCCTCCATCTTCATGTACTCCATCGCATAGAAGGCAGCGCAGGTATACAGGATCAGAACCGCGGCTAAGAAAAACTTTCCCAGCGCATCCAGCGAAAAAGTGAGCGTCACATTTTCAGAAAAAGTAAACAGCGTAACACGCTTTCCGAAAAAGATCGTGCAGATCCCCAGCACAGCACTGGTCAGTGAGATCAGAGCATACCATCTGCAGCGGATGGGATAAGGCCATCCTTTCGGCAGGGATACCGCAATGCCTGCAATCATCGGAAACAGGATTGCACAGATAATCAGCATGTTTCTTCTCTCCCTCTTTTATAAAAACATTCCCAGTCCACGGTAAATGACATCAGAGACCACCCAGGAAAACAATCCCAGGAAAACATTCAGCACCACCAATACGAATCCCGCAAACCCAAAGCCCGCCCGGCTCAGATCAAAAGCGGACCTGCTGTTTGCAGAGCTTTTTGCCTGTTCGTCCGGATCATAATAGATCCGGATGAGGGTCCGTATGAAGTAGAACGCATTCAATACGGAGCTGATTCCCAAAGTAGCAAGAACCGCGAGAATCCTCCAGTGAACTCCGCCAAGCACCACAGCCTGACCAAACATCAGCTTGCTGGCGAAACCGGCAAAAACAGGAATTCCGATCATGGAAAGCGCGCCGGTTGTGAACATCATTCCGGCTGCCGGGTCTCTGTGCGCACTGCCCTGCAGCGCGTGGAACTTCAGGCTGTCTGACGACACCTCTGCCAGATAAGGCGCTGTCAGAAACAGCAGGCTCTTTGTCAACGCATGCGCGAGGATCTGGAAAAGCGCCGCAGCGAATCCCGCTGTCGTCCCGATCCCGATCCCCATATAGATATATCCGATCTGAGCGGCGGAGGAAAATGCGATCATCCGGTTGATGTTCGATGCCCGGATGGCGTTGAAGGATCCTGCAATGATGCCGCAGATCCCAAGGACAAACAGGATCTTCAGAATCGGTGTTTTCTGCATGACATCAATGCCGACAGCCCGGTAATAGATCTTGAACAGCAGGAAAATATATCCCTTGGAGACAAGCGCGCTCAGCACAGCTCCCGAGGTGGGGGTCGCCCATCCGTAGGTATCCGGCATCCAGAAATAGAACGGGAACAGGCCGCTCTTAATCGCGATTCCGATGGTCATGATTCCGACCGCCATCGTAATCGCCGGGATCGCGGCCGGATCGGAGGAGATCTCCCTGAGGCTTTGCCGGATCGGCACCATCAGAAGATGGCCGGAAACATCATACAGGAGCACAATGCCCATCAGAAACAGGCCGCTGCCCATCAGGTTCAGGATCATGTACCGCACGGCGGCCAGTGTTGTTCTTCCGATCTCTCTCACGATCAGGATGCCGCAGCTGGTCAGTGTCAGGATCTCCAGGAACACATATCCCGTAAAGACATCATTGGTCCAGACAATCGCCATCAGGGCTGCCGTAAGCAGATTCAGCAGCGTAAAGTAGAGATTGATCTTGCTCTCATCCATGTCCTTCCGGATAAAATGATACCCTGCCGTCACACTGCAAAGAAGAACCACGGAAAACAGAAGGGCAATCAGTGCCTCCAGGCTCCCGGCGCGAATCTCATTTCCCCACGGCGCGGGAAATTCTCCCATGGTATAAGTGAAGGACGTCCCGGTTTTCAGTGTATAGGCCAGAACGCTCCCTGTCATTCCGATCAGCACCGATTCATATGCAATTGTATAATTTCTCGCCGCCTTCGCGCTCAGCATCATGCACAGAGGGCCTGAAAACAGACTCAGGAGCACGGTAAACAACGGAAAGTTCCATATAAAACTCATCGGTCTTCCTTCTGGTGCTTCGACAGTACATAGATCGTATCCAGATCCAGGGTATGGTAGCGTTTATACAGACGCACACTCAGTGACAGCATCACCGCGGTCACAGACACGGATACCACAATCCCTGTCAGAACAAGTCCTGCCGGAACCGGATTGATATAGCGCTGCGGATCCGTCACTCCGTTTTCGATGATCGGTGCCTTCCGTCCCCTGATGTAGCCCATGGAAGCCAGCAGCAGAAATACTCCGGTATCCATGATATTCATCCCGATCAGCTTCTTGATCAGATTCCTGTGGAAAAGCAGCGTCGTGAACCCGATTCCGAACAGAAGCACGGCAGCCGCCTCTTCATAATTTCCGAGAATATGCGAAATCATGTCTCCTCTCCTCCTGCTTTTCTTTCCTTCTTCGAGAAGCTGTCGTAGTTCACATCCATTCCGATGCTGCCTCTGCGGAAAAGGCTGTAAAACCCGAACATTGTGATGCTGACCACGCATCCCACGGCGATATCCAGAGGAAGAATCATGCCGCCGGAGAAGATTGCTCCCGGCGTTCCCTTCGGAATCGGATTCTCAAGCCCGTTCGCGCCTATGAAAAAGACATATCCCTTCGCGAAGCTGTAAAAGGCCAGCGATACAAAGGTAATCACACTGCACGTCTTCATGTTCAGGAAGCGGTCTGCCGCCTTCATGCCGAATGCCGCAGAGAACAGAATCAAGCCCGCTCCGATGACCGCTCCTCCGGAGAATCCGCCTCCGGGAGAATTCTGCCCGTTCAGGAGTATGTAGATCCCGTAGATCAGAATACACGGCAGAAGGGCACGCCCCATCGTGCGCAGGATCGGATCCCCGGACAGATCGTAGTAGATGTCATTTCGAATCGTATAATAGTCCTCATACCCGGTTCTCTGGTTCTTGCGGTCGATTCTGAGAAGAATCATGACGCAGATCAGGGCTGTAAACAGAACGTGGGATTCGCCAAGCGTGTCAAAGGCTCTGTAGTCCAGAATCATTCCTGCGACCGCATTGACAGCTCCAGTCTCCTCTACTCCCTTTTCAATATAGCGGTCTGACACTTCTGTTGCTCTGGGATTCACTTTTCCGAGCCCAGGCATGAGCGAGACCGTATACAGAAGAACAACGGACAGGAAGATGCAGGACAGAACCGCAACGATATAATAGATTCTCGTATATCGGTTTCTGATCTGTCTGACAGCGCTCAGTTCCCCGGGCTGCTCCATAAACGTGCGGATTCGCTCCTTTGAAAGGCTCTTTCTTTCTTCCCGGTCCGGATCGCTCTCCTCCCAGGAATCGAGAAGCTCCTCGATCGGATCCGTTTCACCGTTGATCCAGGAGCGAAATGTCTCTTTCATCCGTTCTTCTCCTCCCATAACGCATTTTTGGAAGTTGACTTACTTTTCTCTGCTGCCGATTTTGTATCAGAAATCATCTGCTGCGATGCCTCATCCGCACTCTGGACTTCCTCTTTTTCCTCTGCATGAATCTTCTTGAGCGTCATAAGGAACATCACACCGCTCACCCCGGTGCCGACCGCAGCCTCCGTGATGCCAAGATCCGGGCTTTCCATGAGAATCCAGATCACGGCCATGATGGAGCTGTACGCCATAAAGATGATGACCGACTGCAGGAGATCCCGGATCACGTTGACCGCGATCGCGCAGACGATCAGGAGCAGCAGAAGAATGACGGTTAGTATCTCTCTCGGCGTCATAACGCTTCCCTCCAATTCTTACACGCTGCCTCTGTCCTGATCCGGATCTGTCCGCATCTTTCGTACATGGCTGCCGATATCCGGATTCGTATTGATCTCCACCATACTCAGAAAATGGGTGCTTGTCGGTGATGTAAGCCACATAAAAATAATCAGAAGCAACAGCTTCCCGGTGTCGAAGCTCCAGCCGGAGGCAATCATCAGGGACAGAACAATCAGCAAGAGCCCCATCGTATCGCCGATTCCGGCCGCGTGCATCCGATTCAGAACATAGCCAAACCGGAAGATTCCCACCGTCTCCAGAACAAAACACAAGATCCCGGCTGTCAGAATGACAGCGACGATCCAGAATCGAATCCACTCACCCATGAGACTCCTCCTCACTGCTGCCCGGCTGTGCCCCATCCGGGGCGGATGCGGTGCCTCCCGCGTCCTGATCCGGCCGCTTTCTGTTATAAACAGAAGTCAGAATCAACACGGTCAGCAGACTGATCATCGCGTAGATCAGGGAGATATCAACCAAGTATCCTTCCTCCTGCCGCCGGGACAGGATCGCGATCGTACAGATGACCAGAGTTCCGATCATATTGATGCACAGAATCCGGTCTGTAATCCGCGGGCCGATGATGCTCCGGATCAGCATGCATCCCATCAGGATGCCAAGCACGATCAAAGCGCCCAGGTATAGATATTGATATGCTGTTTCGACTGACATGCCGTCTCTCCTCGTATCTTATTTCTTCCCTTCCTCCAGCCTGACCCGCCTGAGCAGCTTCACAAAAGAGGATTCCTCAATTCCTTCCGCATACTCAAGCCTCAGGCAATGTACCAGAAAGTGCCCGTCCTTCATCTGAACCGTGACGGTCCCGGGCGTGAGCGTGATGGAATTCGCCAGGACAACATTCTGGAACTCCGTAGGCAGATGGGAGTCAAACGCAATCAGAACGGGATCCGGTTTCGCGGACGGACTCAGAATCAACCGGATCACACTCAGGGAGGCTATGATGATCTCCCGCATCAGATTGATCAGGTATACGACAGCCAGCGGCAGATATCGCAGAACCGTCCTCTCGCTGAAAGCCGTATACCCAAAGGCAAAGTGCGCAAACAAAAAAACAGCCACTGCAATCAGAACGCCCAGAAGTACGAGTTCCAGGGTAACGCGGCCGTTCAGAATGATCCATAAAATGAAAAACACTGTAAACATGATATGCCTCCGAGGAAAGTTTAGCATGTCTATTCCCCGGAGGCAATAAGAATCATATGCTACCATACAGTGTCTGCGGCATAACAGGGCTCCTTCGCTACGACCCCCAAAAGTCTCCGCTCAGGATCCCTGTGTATGCCTTTTCTCATGATCAGGGTTTACCCATAACCGGAATTACAGGCTGCCCTGCAGTGTGCGCACTTTACGCTTCGTAATATCGAGCTCCTCCGGCATCTGGCTTCTGACAGACAGCCTCAGGGTGGTCTCATCGAACGTCAGGCGTATGATCGCCGCGGCCAGTGCCTCCTGGTAGCGTATCTCCAGTTCCAGCTCGTTCGCAAGGACCCATTTGCCCGCGGCGTAATAGGTGCCGTCCGAAAGAACGCTCTTTCTGTATTTTCCGTCCAGTCCGATGTTAAGGGTCTGCGTCAGGGAACCCTTCCCGTCTTTCTTTTTCTGCTGATATGTGATCATGAGCTGATTCTGTGCAATCTCAAATGTGATGGTCTGCACAGACCACTCACTGTGTCCGAAGTGTCCCTCCCCTCCGATGAACTCCTCCAGGGAGATTCCCGACGGGTTGTCGATCCGGAATGTTTTTCCGTGCAGCAATGGCTCCGACCAGCTCTGCCGGATCGCCCAGGGAGCAGGAATCTCCAGCTTGTTCAATTTCTTCTGGAGCTTTCTCCATGCTTTGGGGTTCTCCTCCAGCGCCTTCTCTTCCATCCGGTCCACCAGGATGCTGTCGAACAGACTCAGCTGTTTCTCCGTATTCACAGCGGCCGCTGTCATGATCATGAAAGCATCCTTTTCGGGGATCACATATCCGTACTGCCCGTACAAACCGTCCGCCCGCCAGGAGTCGTTGTAGGGATTGCACCAGCACTGGTAGCAGTATCCCAGCTTCCAGTGCTCTGTCTGCGGCGCATAGACCTCATTGTCGGTCTCGATCTGCTTCCGGAAAGCGCGGTCAAACCATTCCTCCCGCAGAAGTCTTTTCCCTTCCCAGACACCGCGCTGCGACAGAAAGGCGATAAATCTGGCAAGGTCCTCCGTGCGCATATGGTATCCCCAGCCGCCGGCTTCCACCTCGCTGTAGGGCGCATCCGGGTCCACGACTCTGTCTCCCATGGTGGAACAGTAAACGTCCTTGATGCCCAGCGGATCAAACAGTCTCGGCGTCAGGAACTGCGTCAGACTCTGGCCGGTCTTCTTCAGAAGAATCAGGGAAAGAAGATCCGTGCCGGTGGTATTGTACTGAAACATGGTATGGGGACGGTAGACGAATTCCTGCGCGAAGAAAGCCTTCACCCAGTTTCCGCCATACGCCTCGATATCGTCCGTGGTCAATTCCGCCGCGTGTCCGCAGCTCATCGTCAGCAGGCTCTCGATGTCCGCAAGCGCCAGATTTTCTGATATCTTCTCCGGAAGCTCCTGCGGGAACAGATCCACCAGCTTCTCATCCAGCGACAGGATGCCTTCCTGCTCGGCGAAGCCGATCGCAATCTGGGTAAATGTCTTGGAGAAGGAATAGATAATATGCCGTGCATCCGGAGAATAGGGATGATACCATCCTTCCGCGCAGACCTTCCCGTGTCTTACCAGCATGAAGCTGTGCAGCTGAATTCCGGAAGCATAGCACTCTTTCAGAAATTCTCTGATATCCTTCGACCGGATTCCCACAGATTCCGGTGTGACTCTCTCAAAATTCATCCTCTTCGCTCCTTTCTCCGTGATCCCCCAGGCGAATCCCAGGCCGCCGCCGATCAGATCACTTGGCTATTCCCTTTGCTGTTTCGCTTCTTCCTTCTCTCATCGATATTCCGGCATCCAGTCCTTGTGCGCTTCAAAAAGCTCATCACACATCGAGACAATCTCATCGATTGTCAGTTCCGAGGAGGCATGCGGATCCAGCATCACAGCCTGGTACACCGCATCCTTTTTCCTGGTTCTGGCTGCCTCAATCGTCATCAGCTGCACGTTGATGTTCGTCCGGTTGAGTGCGGCACACTGTTCGGGAAGATCTCCGATGACCGTCGGCTGAACGCCGTTGCGGTCAACAAGGCATGGGACCTCCACGCAGGCATTGTGCGGCAGATTTGTAATCAGGCCGCGGTTCAGGACGTTTCCGCCGATCATGACGGGATGATTTGTCTCCATCGCCTCCATGATGTAGCTGGCGTACTCCCGGGACCTTTCATGTTTCAGTTCCTGATTCTTCGTCAGCTCATGCCCCCGCTCCTTCCATTCCTCAATCTGGTGAATGCATCTGCGCGGATATTCATCCAGCGGAATGTTGAAGTTTTCAATCAGCTCCGGATGACGCGTCTTAATGAAATAAGGCGTATACTCGGCATTGTGCTCACTTGACTCCGTGATGTAGTAGCCAAAGCGCAGCATCAGCTCCAGGCGCACCATGTCACCGTGCCGGCCGGTCTTCTGATAAAGATCATATTCCTGCCGCATGCGCTCTTCCCACTGTCCGGGAAGCGGTTCCCCGTTCGTCAGCATCGCCTTTCGCTCTTCAAAGGTGCCGATGTCCAGCTTTCCTGCATTGTACAGCCGGGCTCTCCTCTTGATCTCCGGATACAGGTCGACTCCGTCCCTGGAGCATTCCAGAAGCCATGCCTGATGATTGATTCCGGCAATCTTGTATTTCACATGATCATCGTATCCCATGCAAAGCTCATTCAGGAGCGTGGGCGCACAGACCTGCACACTGTGGCACAGCCCGACGGTCTTCACATTGGTCAGACGCAGCATCGCCCCTGTCAGCATTGCCATGGGGTTTGTATAATTCAGAAGCCATGCATCCGGACAGACCTCTTCCATATCCTGTGCGAAGTCCATCATGACCGGAATGGTGCGAAGGGCGCGGAACACTCCGCCCACCCCCAGCGTATCCGCAATCGTCTGCCGCAGGCCATACTTTTTGGGGATCTCAAAGTCCGTGATCGTACAGGGATCGTATCCGCCAACCTGAATGGCGTTGACAACATAGTGCGCGCCCGCGAGCGCTTCTTTCCGCTGAGCAGTGCCCAGATACTTGCTGATTTTCGCCTTTGCCCCATTGTTGCGGTTGATCGCCTCCAGCATGGCCGCAGACTCATCCAGGCGGACCGGATCGATGTCATAGAGTGCGATATCGCTGTTTTCCAGTACCGGGGTCATCATACAATCCCCGAGAACATTTTTCGCAAAAACGGTGGAACCCGCTCCCATAAAAGTAATCTTCGGCATATTCTTTTCCTCCTGCCCTGCATGGATATTCCTTTTCTGCAAGTACGCCGATGGCGTACCTGAGCACCAGACTCCTTACCTTGCCTTCGCTGTGATCACAGCCCGGACGGCTTCTCCCGGAGGGCTCTGCCAGCTCCAGTAAGGCCGCTTCCGGGTGCAGAAGCGCTCCATCACTGCCATCTGTGTCCCCCCGTGGGCTACGATCAGAAGATCCCGGCCCCCTTCCGACAGGACCTGGGCGGCGAGACTTTCAAAGCGTTCTGTCACGCGCTTCCTGAACTGTTCCAGGCTCTCTCCTCCCGGCACCGGGCCCTCGCACATGGAATCCACCCAGCGTCTGTACTGCGGATCCGACGCCATCTCATCCGCGCTTCTGCCTTCGAAGATTCCAAAGTCCATCTCCCGAAATTCCGGGATCACGATCTGTTCCGCATCCGGAAAGAGCAATGCCGCAGTCTGTCTGGCACGAAGTGCGGGAGAGACGTAGACGGCATCCCGCGTCCGTTCTCTTTCTTCCGCATCCGGAAAGAACGGCCGGATTCTCTTCGCCTCCTCTTTGACGATGGGCAGATCACTGCTCCCCTGATATCTCTTTTCGATATTGTACTGTGTGAAACCGTGCCGGAACAGATACAGCCGCGCTGTACCGGGCAGGTTCTCCCCCGGAGCCCCCTCCTCCGCTATCAAGGAGAGGGATAATTGTCTGCGCTCCATCAGCCTCCTGCCTCCCCGGGCTTTTCCCCTTTGATCACCTCGGGAATTCCATAGAACACCCGGACAACACATTCCGCACGCTGCGCGAGAATCGACAGCAGGTTCCCCTGCTTCTCCCGCAAAAGACGCAGCGGTCCATCCATCGGAACAATTCCTGCCCCTGTCTCCGAGGCAGTCATGATCTGTGCCTGCCGGCACAGACTGTCAGCCAGTGCCTGCAGCGCAGCCTCATCCATCTGGCCCAAGACCTGCTCCTGTACCTCCGTCAGCAAAACGCAAGGGCCGTCTCCCCGGTTCTTTTGCTGCGCAAGCATTTTCGCATAAGCACTTTTCCCGCTGTAAGCGGGTCCTATGATCAATATCATACCATCTTCCCATGCTCCTTATGATGCCTGACGATATCCGCATCATAGGATGCCAGAGTCAAAAGTGTCTCCGCCTTTGGCCCTTACATCATCAGATTCGTCAGAGAAAGGACTGCCAGCATCCAGATCTCCGCCTTCACCAGGAACCATCCATTCAAGTCGCCGGACAGTCCGCCGAACTTCTCAGCTGCAGTTTTTCTCAGAGAAAGCCACTGCCCGCCGGCAAAAAGGAGCATCAGAACCGCCTGCGCGAAGCATTTTCCTCCGCCCAGAATGCCTCCTCCTGTCATCATGATGACAGCCGTCGTCAGAAACTCTCCTGTCAGCAGATACACACACTTCTTCCGGTCTGCATGACTTCGAAATGTGTGGGCCAGCCCCGTCTCCTTTGCCAGCGGAAGAATCGAAACCGCAAGGGCTGACAGACAGCGGCTCACCACAAAGGAGCAGCCAAACAGCAGCATCTGTCCGCCCGATGCGCGAAGTCCCGCTGCAAACCCAAAGCTCAGAATCAACCAGATTCCGAAGCGGATCACTGCAAACGCGCCGATATGCGGATCTTCCAGAATCTCTCTCCTCTTTTTTGCGTCTGCAAAAGAGGAAAGCGCGTCACTGACATCCGCGTATCCGTCCAGGTGGATTCCGCCTGTCACAAGGACGGGGATTGCTGTCACAAGTGCCGCCGTCAGAACCTTCGGGGCACAGAATCTGACCGCCGCATAGATCCATACAGCCTCAAGGCATCCGATCAAGGCGCCGACCAGCGGAAACGCCGCCAGAAGATAACGCATGTTATCTTCGTCCCATCTGACAGCAGGCACCGGCAAAGCGGAAAACATGGAGAATGCCACTATTATCGTTTCATAGATACGTTTCATTTACTTCCTCTGTCCGGGAGCCTTTCTTTTCACAGCCAATCCGCACACCATCTCGATCACCGTGTCTGACAGGGTGCACAGCTCCTGATTCACTTCACCGACCAGTCTCTGATAGCGTTTTGTATCCCCCTCCCAGACGCATCCCGCGCGGTTGACTTCATCGGACACAATGATCAACTCGTTCGAGCCCGACGCAAGTTCTTTGACTCCGGTAAGAATCCTTCTCTTTGCCGCATCAACATCCTCTTCTGCCGTTTGCCATCCCCCGTCCGGGAACAGTTCGTTTGCCGCAAGCGTTCCGATTCCTTCCAGGAGCACATTGCAGCCTGGTGGAAAGTCTCCGGCAGCCAGGTCAGACATGCGGGGACACTCAATGGTTCGAAAGCCTCTTCCGCTGCGTTTTTCCCGATGCCTTCTCACACGCGCAAGGCTCTCCTCATCCGCAGCGATCATGGTCGCGAGATAGATCTTTTCCCCCGGTACGTGATCCAGGCACTGCTCTGCATATTCACTTTTTCCTGAACATGAACCGCCGATCACCAATGTTATCATGACGAATGCCTGCTCAAAGCTCCCTGTATTGCCTGACGCCGCCTTCCCCGAACAAAACGCTTTCTTTGTAAACCGACAGTGCCATGTCAAGCATCGGCATCGCCAGTACCGCCCCGGTCCCCTCTCCCAGATGCAGGTTTCCGGTGATCAGAGGCTTCTTGCCAAGCGCCTCCAGAACAGTCCCAGCGGCCGGCTCCGAGGATCTGTGGCTGGCCAGTATCGCATCCGCACATGCGGGGCAGATCCTGACAGCAGCGAGCGCAGCCACACTGCTGACGAAGCCATCGATCAAAACCGGGATCTGACAGATCCATCCCCCAAGGTACAGTCCGCACATGCCAAGCAGATCAAAGCCGCCGACGCTTCTGAGAACCTCGATGGCATCCGGTGCCGTTTCGCTTCCCGGGCTTTTCTTCACGGCCTTCTGCCTTGCGTCTGCCTGTCCTGTGTCTGCCTGTCTTGTGTCTGCCTGCCTGATTCCTTCCTCCCGGAAAGAGAAGCTTCGGTCAAAACCGCTCCTGCGGATCGCACCCTGGACGACCTCGATCTTGTGCCGAAGGCCCTCTTCGGTGAGTCCGGCCCCTTTCCCCGTCATCCGCGCCGGATCCGCGCCGAGAAGGACACAGGCGCAGGCGGAAGCCGTCGTTGTATTTCCGATCCCCATCTCTCCCGCCCCGAGAAGCCGGTACCCATCTTTGCTCAGCTTTTCGGCAAGATCGATCCCTGTCAGGATTGCTGCCTCAGCCTGCTGTCGGGTCATTGCATTCTCACGGAATATGTTGCCTGTCCCGTTCGCGACTCTGCGATTCAGAATTCCGTCCGTTTCCGAAAAGTCCTTCATTCCCATATCCACGGGAATTACATCCGCCCCGGCCTTTGCTGCCATTCTGCAGACAGCAGTCTTCCCCTCTGCCATGCGCCGGGCAACAATGCCTGTCACCGAGCTGTTGGTCTGGGCAATTCCCTCTGCGGTCACTCCATTGTCCGCGCAGAAGATCACAACCGCTTTTTTATCCAGGGAAACATCCGTACACAGGGTAAGGCCGGCAATCTGCGCGATCTGATCCTCCAGAAGGCCAAGCCCGCCCAGCGGGTGCTGTACCTGATTCCATCTCATCTGTGTGAGATGATAGATCTTCTCATAGTCGGATCTGCTGCGTCCTTCTGCTGCCATCCTGATACGCTTTGCTAACACTTTTTGCGTCATTCCTTTTTTTCTTTCCCACCGTCCTGAGAGGCGGGCCCCTCATTGAGGTTGTCTGTCCCTGTCTGCCCTGCTGTATCCCCTGTATCGAATGTCCCGCCTTTCACCGTCTGCAAAACAGACAGTCCGGCGGCAATCCGTCAGGAAACCGTAAAGAGCTTCTCACCGGAGCAGGATCAGGAGCCGTATCCCGATCCCGGCTGCAAACACACAGCTTCCCGCGATCCACATCAGTCTGACACTGCGGGAGATATCCTCTGCTTCCACCGGCCGGTCGTTGTCTCCGATCCAGGGCTTTTGATGAAGCCTTCCAAAATAGGATGCGGGTCCCGCAAGGGCAATATGCAGGGCTCCGGCACAGGCGGATTCCGTCTGTGCCGCATTCGGGCTTGCATGTTTCCTTCTGTCTCTTCGGAAGATCCTCCAGGCATTCGGCCCGTCCGAGGAAGGGTCCGCACATGCTGCCGCAATCCAGCCAAGCGCCGCGATCCGGCTTGGCAGATAATTCGCGATGTCATCGAGCTTTGCAGCCGCTGCGCCAAAATACAGATACCGGTCATTCCGGTATCCGATCATACTGTCCATGGTGTTAATGGCCTTATAAGCCAGCGCCAGCGGCGCTCCTCCGATCAGCATATAAAGAAGGGGCGCGATGACGCCGTCCGAGGAATTCTCCGCCACCGTCTCCACACAGGCTCTGATGATACCTGCCTCATCGAGACTGTCTGTATCCCGTCCGACAATTCTCGCCACCTGCCTTCTTGCCGGATTCAGAGGATCCTCTTTCGGAGCAGCGCTGTCACCGGAGACAGAAGCCGGTGCATCTGCAGTTGGTGCATCCGTCCCTTCCGCGGTACGAATTGCATCCTTTCGTTTCAAAGCCGCCTTTACCGCCCGCGCCTCGTTTGCGAGCCCCCTGGCTGCAAGCGCCTGCGCACACCAGATGCTCTCAACCGCAAAGAAAAGCGCCGGATGGATATGCCAGGACAGCATGCACACAGCACCGGTAAGCACAAAAACACAAGGCGGCAGAAGCGCCGCGAGAATCCGTCCGCCCGCAAGCTCGCCTTTTTCGCCTGCAGGGAATCTGCTCCGGAGAAAATGCTCCATCCGCCTGATGCAGCTTCCCATGATCACCACCGGATGCGGAAGCTTCACAGGATCAGCGAAGATCAGATCCAAAACACAGCCGCATACGATGGCACCGGTCAGGAGCATGCTGTGAGACATCGCTTCGTGCAGCATCAAGGTTCTGTCTCCGTGATCACATTTCCACTGCCGTCCACAGGCTCTGCGCTCTCCAGCAGATAAGCGAGTCCCTCCTTCAATCGCGGCAGATAGAAGGATGCGCTGTGCTCTCCGTTATCGATCTCGAACCGGAATGGAATCTGCAGTTCAAAAAGGTGTCTTCCCATCATGATGTGATCCAGATCAAAACTGTACATGTCGTGACTTCCACACAGGATGAAATGGCGGAATTGCCCAAGCGCATCCGCGTCCATCTCTAGGAAGGTCTTCCATGCACCTGTGAACCGCAGCGCGCCGTAAATGTCAAGAACGCCTCCGTACAGCTCCGGATGATTCAGCGCATTCAGATAAGCACCTCCGCCGCCCATGGATTCCCCGGCGAGGAATCGATATTCTCTGCTGTCCACGGTCCGAAGTGTGCGGTCCACTTCCCGTACCAGGTCTTCATTGAGCATCTGTGCATAGGCACCTGACCACCAGCCGGCTTTCTGCGGATGTCCGTCTGACGGGAATATCATGATACACAGAGGAATCTCTCCTTCCGAGATCCCTTCGTCCAAAAGCCCGGGCACGCCGGCGATCTCAAAGGACTTTCCGGTAGAACCGTATCCATGCAGCATGTATACGACAGGATAGCGCAGATCCGACTCATAGTACCCTGCCGGGAGATATACCCCGTAAGAAATCTCCTGCCCTTTTAAAGCCTTTGAGGAAAAAGACGTCTGATAGTATCTTTCCTGACTTCTTTGCGGATCCTCCGCTGTCTCTTTCTTCGCTTCAATCTGAATCGGTCCCGCATACCATCCGCCTGCGCCGCTTCCGTTGCACACGCGCACGGCGATGGTATTGATGCCGGCATCCAGCAGATCATCCGGAATCTCATAGATTCTCTCCTCATCCCAGGGGTTGGTGCCGTCATAGCTTCCGCCCTCATCCGGAATTCCGGTCTGTCCGACGCGCGTGCCGTTGATGTAAACCTCATCCGCCTCATCCATCATGCCGGCATTGATCTGAAGCGAAGAGCGTTCAAACGCTTCCGGCACCTCAAACTCTCTCACATACCAGGCATAGCCGGTATAATAAGCATTCCCGTCCAGACACGCGGCAAAGTTCTCCGTCCACCAGTCCATCCCGGGCTGTACGACATCCCAGGTCCTCCAGTCGGCAGCCAGGATCTCTTCCACGTTTGAGGCATCCGTATCCGGATCCTGCTTCCGGATCGCGTCCGCCGTGTAAAAATACCAGTTTCCCATCAGGTCGATGCTGCGTTCTCCGCCTAAAAGGATCGTCTCTTTTGCGCGATACTCCGTCTCGGTCTCAGCAAGCGCCTCCTGTTTCGTATCGTCTGTGTAAAATGCGTCTGAGAATCCTTTCAGGGAGCGCTCCAGATGATCGGTCCAGCTCCCATACTGTACCGAATCCTGTATTACATACTCAAAAACGGAATAGTCCCATGCCTGGGGACTGTCCGGATCATACAGACTGTCGCTCCGGTACAGAGACGCAAGATCGGCGGAGCCCTCCTTCTCCCAGGAAAGCGCATTTCCCCCGTCGCAGTCAAGATAGGTGTAATAGCCGCGCAGCCATTCGGTATCCACACCGTAGGCAGCAATCTCCGGCTTCAGCATGCTGCAGACACTGCCATACTCCTTCAGAAAGGGGTTTTCCTTGGAGACAAAGTCTCCATCGTGGCTGGCAATTGCCCCAAAGCAGTCAGGCTTCTTCTGTATCTCCCCATTTGCAGCGCCATATCCAAGCAAAAAGGCAAGATACCCTCCTGTCTTTGTACCGATGATCCCCCGGTGCGCGGCATCGGGAATCACGGAATACTCCTGCTGCATGGCCGCAATCATCGCATCCGTCTGCGCATCGAGCCGGGTTTTGTCCGAAAGCTCGACAAACGCGAAGATCATCTCCTCGATCTTCTGCTCTGCTTCCAGCGTTCGGATCGTGTCAATGGTCCCGTCCTCCAGATAATCCTGTGCGCTGTATCCGTCCTGAGGCATAAAATAAACACAGGGATACTGCCGGCCGGAATCATAATCCCCCGGCAGCAGCACGTAGATCCTCTGCCCCTCCCCGCAGGTCAGCTCTGTCAGGCCATCCCCTTCTGCAAGGATGCGCGCAGGAAACAGCAGCATGCCAAACATCAGGATCACCCATAACCTGTTTCTTGTGCACATTCTCTGTTTCCCCCGCTGATCTTTAAAACAGCTGATTGATGTATTCTGTCAGAGCTTCTCTGTTATAGAAGTTTTCCGGCTTTACAATCACACAATCCGGTTCCACTCCGGTATCCGTATTATAGTAGGAGCCATTCTTCAGGTAGGATATCCTTTTCGGCGAAGAAATATGGAACAAGGTTCCGTAAGCCGTAGTGATCGGAAGGACCGCGCAGCTTCCGCCTCCTGTTTTCCTGCCGATCAATGTGACACGTCCGGAGGACTGGAACACACTCGGAACCAGATTGCCGCAGGAGAAGCTGTAGGGGCCGATCAGGCAGAACAGCTTCTTGTCCCGGACGGTATCCTTTTCATCAAACACTCCGTCAAGATTGATGTCTGCCCGATAAGTGGCGGTTGAAGCCGCACCGGTCATTGCGCTTGTGGTAATCAGGGAAGCCTCTCCGAGAAACCATGCGCAGACAATGGCAGCAGCATCAACGGCACCGCCGCCGTTCAGGCTCAGATCAATGACAACATTCTCAATCGGGCTGTTTTCCCTTGTAATCTGCTCATGCGCGTAGATCATCAATGCCGCAGTTTCCGCAGATTCGGAAGAAGGATCCGTTTCCACATCTACCTCCCCTGTGTAATAGGTATCCGCATTCACCTGCATGACAAAATGATCAAAGGTAATGTAGGCCGTATTCCCCACCTCTTCATATGCCTCGATTGCATGATCCGCGTTTTCTCTTGCCTGAAAGTACATGCTTCCGGTTTCATCGTCTCTGCGCGAGGACAGTCCTGTGCCGCCGATGGACTGCACTTCGTCAGTCAGATAGGACGAGAATAGGTATTCGGAATGCATGTCATCCAGATAATAATTGATGAAGTCCTCAAGTGCACCGTCCTTCACATTCGGATCTGTGCTCATCAGATCTTCCTTATAGCCGATTTCCGCAAAGAACCGGTCAAAGCTGGCGATATTATGGATGTCCTTCAGCCCATAAAGATAATCCAGTGCCAGACACAGTTCACAATAGCTGTACCAGGCAAGTTCCTCACTCATCAAAGCACTCGGCGCGGAATAATAATAGGATTCTCCAAGCGGGGTAAAGGATTCGTTCCTGACTCCCAGTGCAGATTCATCTGCGCAGTAGACTGCTTTGGTATTAAAAAGAAAATGCTCTCCGCATACATTGCTGAGCAGAAAGTCTGACAGTGTCTGCAGCGGAAGCAGATAAAGCCCTTCTTCCTCATTCCAGTAAAGAGGAATCTGGTAAGCGGCCAGATCCAGCTCGATCTCTTTTCCATACCGGTCGAAAGAACCCTTTTCGATCCGCTCAAGCAGAATCGGATTCCCATCCTCGTCTATGTAAGTATCGGAAACGCTGTCCAGAAGAGAACTGTCTCTTTTGAGATGAATGAATGCGTCATAATCCTCGAACGTGATCGTCTCCTTCTGGAAATCGATCAGCATGGAATATCCGCTCTCTCTGGTCACCATGGCAACATCGCCGTCCGTTTCCAATGTCAGCTGATACTTGTTCCATTCTGAGCCAAACATGTCGTACATGATGTCAACCCAGTCGGAAAGATTGATATAAGGCAGGTCTTTGACATCATTGATGAAATAAACCGGATAGGAGTATTCATTCTCTATGTCGTAGAAATAAAACGGCATGTCTTCTTTTGTGACAGACACACTGTCGCTGTTATTTTCGATCTCCGTTTCCATGCCGGCCGGATCTACCCCCGGAAGCATCTCCTCTGTAACCGGTTCTGTTTCTGATTCTATTTCCCCCAAAAACTCTGTCTCTTCCAGAGCCTCGGCAGATGCGGCAGCCGAACATGATCCGGCGGCCATTACAGCCGTCAATGCCATCGCCAGAATGCGCTGAAAAGTAATCCTTTGTTTTTTCATTTGATTCCTCCAAAGAGCTGTGTCAAAGAGTAAAAGCAGGATCTTCTGACCCCTTGATTATCATATGATTAACCCGCCATGCTTCTGTGCCAGTGTGCGTACCTTCTCCCAGGACAGATCCGCTGTGGAGGCACCCAGGAATAAGGTGCTGTAGGAAGCCGCGCAGCAGGCCATCGCGCAGGCTTCTTTTTCAGAATATCCTTTCACAATTCCCGTAAGGAAGGATGCCACAAAGCAGTCTCCCGCTCCTGTCGTATCCAGCGGATCTACCTTCATTGCGCTCACCCAGCCTGTGTAGGTTGATGCGTCCATGTAGATTCCGTCTCCGCCGCACTTGATGAGAACATTCTTCACACCCAGCTGCCGGAAGGCAGCTGCTGTCTGTTCCGGTGTGTCTGTACCGGTCAGCGCCTGTGCCTCGTACAGGCTGGGAAGAAAATAATCAATCTGCGGAAGCAGATGGCGGATTCCGTCGAGTCCCAGCTGGTATTTGTCATAGACCGTATCCGCGAAGACCAGGATCCCTCTCTTTCTGGCACAGGCAAGATATTCTTCCAGACCGTCCCGCTCCAGATTATCCAGTCCGTACAGGCTTGCAAGCGTAATTGCCTGAACGCCCTCCGGAATCGGATCCGGGAGGTCTTCCATCCGGATCTCGCGCTCTACCCCGGTCGCTGAGAAGATTCTTCTCTCTCCATTGCGGTCGACAAGAATCATGGAAGTTCCGGTTCTCGCGCCTTCCCGCACGCAGACCCGGGAGGTATCGATTCCCTGCTGCCTGAGGGTCCCTTTCAGCATCTGGCCGGTGCTGTCCGCCCCGACGCAGATCACCAGACCGCAGTCCATCCCGAGCCGTTTCAGGTAAACGCCCTGATTGACCGCATCCCCCCCGAGCTGGATTCCGATCTCCTCGATGCTCTGTTTCTCCTGCCAATCGTCCTCTTTGCTGACAGGTCTGGCTGTGATATCGATCACCGCAAGTCCGATGCACAATACATTCATTTCCATTTCCTCCTGAATCTGTGGCAGCTTCTCAGAATTGCTTCTTTTCCTGAACAGGCTCCCGAAGCACAGCGGCATGAAATGCGCCGACTCCGTAACCTGCCTGATGAACCGTGCTGCGGATGACGGATTCCTCAACCGGCTCTTTTGAGCGGATCAAAGCTTTCTTTGTGTCAATCCTGACCTCCGCCCACACGCCGTCCAAAGCATTCAGTGCATTTTCCACTTTTGCGGCACACCTGTCACAGGTCATCAGCGTAATCTCCGCCTCAGCCCGATAGGGATAGTGCGCTTTGTTGCGGTCAGCGCTGCCGGTTCTTTTCACGCCCTGCTGTATAGGGCCGCAGCAGGCACTTCCTTCCTTTGCGCGGCGCCAGGTCCGGAATACCGCATATCCCGCAAGCGCGGCCAGCAGCGCAATCAACACCATATTCGTCAGGTTCATCCGCGCTCCTTTCCGGTTCCGTCCGGCGTCTTTTTTTCAAGGACAGACTGTGCGCAGGAGGAACAGTCTCCCCCGCAGCCCAGACAGCTTCTGCCCTTTTTCCGGTTTGACACAATGATCCACACCGCCGCTGTGAATGCGGCCAAAAGAAGAACAATCAAGATAAGATCAATCAGATGCAATTGCTTCTATCCTTTCCGGAAACATGTTTTCAAAGAATGATGGTCAGCAGCAGGTGGAACACAAAGGTAATGACCCAGGCGATGACGCACTGTCCCACAGCAACACCAATTGCCCAGAGATTGCCCATCTCCCGCCGGATCGAGGCGATGGCGGCAACGCAAGGCGTATACAGAAGGCAGAAGACGAGGAGTCCGGCCGCCTGTACACTGCTCATGACAACCGCTGCTCCCTGCCCGGGCCCAAAGAGCACTCTCAGGACGGATACCACACTTTCCTTGGCCATGAAGCCTGAGATCAGCGAGGTTACAATCCTCCAATCTCCCAGTCCGATCGGGCGCATGACAGGTACCAGAAGACCGGAAATCGCTGCCATGATGCTGTCCGCGGAATCCTCCACCAGGGACAGACTCAGGTTGAAGCTCTTCAGGAACCAGACGATCACCGTGGCAATCAGAATCACAGAGAAAGCCTTCTGCAGAAAGTCCTTCGCTTTTTCCCACATCAGCTGCAGCGTAGACCGGACACTGGGCAGCCTGTAATTGGGAAGCTCCATGACAAAGGGAACCGCTTCTCCTTTGAACAGTACACCTTTGTACAGGCAGGCAAACAGGATGCCGCACACAATTCCCAGCAGATAGAGACCGATCATGATCGGTCCGCCCTTTCCCGGGAAAAATACGCTGACAAAGAACCCATAGATCGGCAGCTTTGCTGTGCAGCTCATAAATGGCGTCAGGAGAATCGTCATCTTTCTGTCCCTGTCGCTGGGCAGCGTCCGCGTCGACATCACCGCGGGTACGGAGCAGCCGAAACCGATCAGCAGCGGGACAATACTCCTTCCCGAAAGGCCGATCCGCCGCAAAAGCCGATCCATAAAAAATGCGACACGCGCGATGTATCCGCTGTCCTCCAGCATGGACAGGAAGAAGAACATGACGACGACAATCGGCAGGAAGCTCAGGACGCTTCCGACCCCCTCGAAGATCCCCTTTATGATCAGACTGTGCAGCACCGGATTGGCGCCTCCCGCAGTCAGGGCGGCATCCACATAGTCCGTCAGAGCGCCGACCCCTGCCTCCATCAGCTTCTGAAGCCACGCCCCGATCACATTAAAAGTCAGATAGAACACACATCCCATGATCAGGATAAAGAAGGGAAGCGCCGTCCATTTTCCGGTCAGGACACGGTCGATCTTCTCAGACCGGATCCGCTCTTTGCTCTCGCCCGGTTCGATCACGCTTTCCTCGCAGACCTTTTCAATGAAGGCAAAGCGCATATCCGCAATCGCCGCGCTCCGGTCCAGGCCGCGCTCACTTTCCATCTGCAGCGTGATATGCTCCAGCGTCTCCAGCTCGTTCTGATCCAGCTGGAGCTGTTCCAGGATCATCGGATCCCCCTCCATCACCTTCGTTGCGGCAAACCGGAGCGGAAGGCCTGCCATCACGGCATGGTCCTCAATGAGGCTCTCCACAGCGTGAAGGCTCCGGTGAACGGCTCCTCCGTTTTCATCCGGCAGACAATAATCCTGTCTTGCAGGCTTCTCCCGGTATTTTGCGATGTGAATCGCATGATCGACCAGCTCCGCCACGCCTTCATTTTTCGCCGCTGAGATCGGAACAACCGGCGTCTGGATCAGATTCTCCATCGCGTTGATATCGACAGATCCGCCGTTCTGGGTCATCTCATCCATCATGTTCAGGGCAACCACCACCGGAACATCCATCTCCAGCAGCTGCATCGTCAGATACAGATTCCTCTTGATGTTTGTCACGTCCACAATATTGATGACCGCATCCGGCTTGTCCTGAAGGACAAAGTTTCTCGATACTATCTCCTCACTGGAGTAGGGGGACATGGAATAGATTCCGGGAAGGTCCGTGATCCTTGTGTTCGCATGGCCGCGGATCGCCCCGTCTTTCCGGTCCACCGTAACACCGGGAAAGTTGCCGACGTGCTGATTCGCCCCGGTCAGCTGATTGAACAGCGTTGTCTTTCCGCTGTTCTGGTTGCCCACCAGCGCAAAAGTCAGAATATGATCATCCGGATATGGCTTCTCTTCACTTTTTTCGTGATGGATTCCAGGTTCTCCGATGAATGGGTGCGGAACCTTCTTTCCCCGCCCTGCCGACGGAGTCTTCCTGGTCTCCTGTGTTCTGGTAACCTTGATTCTTTCGGCGTCCGCGAGCCGTAATGTCAGCTCATATCCGTGGATCCTGAGTTCCATCGGGTCTCCCAGCGGCGCCAGCTTGATCAGTGTCACCTCTGCTCCGGGAATCACACCCATATCCAGAAAATGCTGCCGCAGCGCGCCTTCTCCTCCAACAGACTCGATCCGGGCACTTTCTCCCGGTTTCAGGTCCTTCAATGTCATAGCCTGCGTCATTGATTGGTTCCTTCTTTCCGTCAATGTTCTCTTTTGCGTTTTCTGATGCTTCCTGTCCGCTGCCGGGCTTTCGTTTCCGCCTCCGCCCTCAGCCTGTTTCCTCCATACGATCTTTGCGATCGCTGATTCCCCCGAGCAGGTCATGCAGGATCTTAAGCTCCTGCAGAATCTCCGCATGCCTTCTTACTCCACGCTCTCCGGACGCCTTTTCCAGCGACTGCAGATTCTTCTGATAGATTCCGCGCTGCCAGTGAAGATATCCGACCCATTCTGCAGGCTTATCCCGCATCAGGCACGGCCCGTATCTGGCCTTCGTATCGTCCAGCTGCATGCTGCCGGGAACGCATTTCATCATCTGATAATACTTTCCCTCTTCCAGAACCATCTTCTCCTGCGTGATCCTCCATCCGGAACGCTCCAGATACCTTCGGACAGAAGCAATCTCGGACTGGGGCTGAAGAACCAGTTCTTTCACCTGGGAGCACAGATTCTCTCTCTGCTCCAGAATCCGTACACACAAAGCACCGCCCATGCCGGCAATCAGAATGGTATCAGCCTCTGTCTCGCCAAGTGCCTTAAGGCCGTCGGAGAGGCGTGTCTGGATCCGGTCCTCCAGATGATGCTCCCGGATGTGCTCCCTGGCCCGGTTCAGCGGCCCCGGATTCACGTCCATTGCCACCGCGGACGGGATCCTTCCTGTCTCTGCCAGATAGACCGGAACGAATCCATGATCCGTTCCGATATCCGCAAGCCGGTTTCCCTCCGTCACCAATGAGGCAACCATCTGCAACCGCTGTGACAGAATCATATGTCTGTAACTTCCTCCTTCCTCCCGCAGCATTCGAGAACGCCAACGGCGTTCTTGCCGCACCGCGCTCGGTGCGAAGCACTTTCCGGGGAGAGCCTTTCTTCGCAGCTCCTTCTTCGGTCAGGTCAGCCATTCACAGCAAAATCTGCAGGGAGCGAAGCTCCGCTTCCTGTTTCCTGCGCTGAATAACCTGGTTAAAGTCAGAAACATTCCCTGTATCCGCAGCTGTAAACACTTTGATCAGGGTTTCCCTGACCGCCTTCTCCCTCTCTTTTCCGGAGGAAGCCTGATCCAGCGTATGAAAGATTCCCGCAACCTGGGACTGGTCCTGAGGCTCTGTAAAATGGCTCAGCACCCAAGACTCCTCCACCTTTCCCGTCTTCTCCATCTGATCATAAATAATCTCAGCCGTCCGCCCGGTAAGGCCGCCGCCAAAGTCCTGAGGCTGAACATACTGCTTCACTGTCTGGAAAATACCCGGATAACGGCAGATGTAGTGAAGCAGCAGCTTGCGGGAGGTATCTTCTCCCTGTTCTTTGATCGTAGCGGAGCGGTTCTTCCTCGATGCGGAAGGAGGTGCCTGAAACATCTCTCCGGTTTCCTCATCCTCATAATATCCGCTGTCGTCATATCCATACAGGGCAGCCGGATCGTACTCCATTCCGGTCGCGGGATCCTCTGTCTGCCTGGCCCGTCCAGCCGGCAGCTCTCCCCGTCCCCGGGGAGCGGGACCTGCAACCAGCCTTCTGGTGACAAGCTCCTGAAACTGTTTCCGGTCGACCATATATTCCCTGCAGACCGCGTCAATATAGTTCTGCCGTTCCATCTCCGTCTCTAGCGCGGCGATCCGCTCTGCCGCCTGCTCATAGAAACGCGTCTTGGAATCAGGATCGTTCAGGTCATAATCCCGTCTCGTTATCTCAATTTCAAACAGCAGCGCGTTCTGCGCCTTTTTCAGGCGGGCGGCCATCTCATCGCGCCCTGCCGAAGAGATCAGCTCATCCGGATCCTTGTACGGGTCAAGCCGGAGAATCTTCGGTGTAATCCCTGCGCGCCGCAGCATGGGAATCGCGCGCATCGCCGCTGAAACGCCTGCCTGATCCGAATCATAGCTCAGCACAACATTCTTCGTATAACGGGAAAGCAGCGCACAGTGACCCGGTGTCAGAGCGGTTCCCAGGGAAGCCACGGTGTTTGTAAAGCCGGCCTGATGCATGGAGATCACATCCATATAGCCTTCGCAGAGCACCAGGTAATCCTCCCTGGTCTTTCTCGCAAGGTTGAGCGCGTAGAGGTTCCTGCTCTTGTCAAAAAGTCTGGTCTCCGGTGAATTCAGATATTTCGGTTTGGCGTCTCCCATCACTCTTCCGCCGAATCCGATGATTCTGTTCGAGGTGTCCAGGATCGGGAACATGACCCTGTTCCAGAACTTGTCGTACATGACAGCACGTTTCTCGTCAAGATTCATCAGGCCGCTGCGCCGCAGCAGGTCATCGCTGATCCCTTTTGACTTCAGATAGCGGTAAAGACCGTCGGAGGGCGTCTTCGGGGCATAGCCGAGCGCAAACGCTTTCATGGTTTCCTCCGACAGTCCTCTTTTCGTCAGATAATCCAGGCCATTCTTTCCGGCCGGGGTTCGCAGAAGATAGTAATAATACGTTCCCGCCAGACGGTTCACTTCTAAAAGCTGCGCCCTTTCATTTCTTGCGCGTTTCTCCTCCTCGGAAACCTCCTGCTCCGGAAGCCGGATTCCCGCGCGGTCCGCCAGGTATTTGACCGCTTCGAGGAATCCCATATTGTTGTATTCCTCGATGTAAGTGATGACATTTCCGCCCCTGTGACAGCCGAAGCAATAGTACATCTGCTTTTGTCTGGAAACAGAAAAGGAAGGGGTCTTCTCATTATGAAATGGACACAGTCCGACATAACTGCTTCCGCTGCGCTTCAGAGGAACATCCTGTCCAATGACATCCACGATATCATTTGCGGAGCAAACCTGATCCAGTATGTCGTCTGAATAAAACATTCCGTCCTTCCTCTCACTCTCCCGGCCACCGCTGCGGAATAAACAGCTCTTCAAATTTTTCCACAGCGTACGGGTCTGTCATACCCGAGATATAATCGCTTACCACACGTTCCGGAGGCTCTCCCTCTTCGATCAGCCGGGTATATTCCGGAGGCATATCCCCGATGTGCTGCTCATAATAGCCATACAGGCTGGTCAGAAGGAACGGTACCCGCTTCTCTTCTTTCTTCGCGGCACTGTTCGTGTACAGATTCTCAAACATGAAGCTGCGCAATGACAGCATAAGCGCTTCGGTCTCCTGTGACATGCAGATCTCATTCCGATCCATACTATGATAGATGAGGTCATGCATCAGTGTATCCAGGCGCTCCTTTGTGGTCGCTCCCAGACCCTTCCGGATCTGGTCCGGAATATCTGACTCCTTCATCAGTCCGGCCCGTTCCGCGTCATCGATATCATGATTGATATAGGCGATCTTATCGCAGAAACGAACGATCTGTCCCTCCAGGGTGAAGGGGCGGAGATTCCATTGATGATTCAGGATGCCATCCCTGACTTCCTTTGTGAGGTTTAATCCTTTTCCATCCCGTTCCAGGCGCTCCACAACCCGCACGCTCTGCTCATAATGATGAAATCCCAGGGGGCAGATCTGATTCAGCACTCTCTCGCCGGCATGGCCGAACGGCGTGTGCCCCAGATCGTGTCCCAGGGCAATTGCTTCCGTCAGATCATCATTGAGCAAAAGCGCTCTTGATACGGTTCTGGAAAGCTGCGATACCTCGAGTGTGTGCGTCAGCCGGGTCCGGTAATGATCGCTGACCGGAGCGATAAATACCTGTGTCTTCTGCTTCAGCCGGCGGAAGGACTTGCTGTGCAGGATCCGGTCACGGTCTCTCTGATACACCGTACGGATCTCGTCCTGTATCTCCTCACGATCTCTTCCCAGACTGTCTGCGGAATGCGCCGCATACTTGCTCAAAGTCCGGGATTCCAGCTCCTGCGCCCGCTCCCTGATGGTCATGGTCTTCCTCCTGATCTGCAGTCTCGTCCGCTATTTCATCTCACTGGAGGAGACGTCAGAACTTTGTCATCAGCCAGGCAAAGGATCCGGCCGGGATTCCGACAGCCTTTGCCGGTCTGCTCTCTCCGGTGATCAGGTCGATATACGCTTCCTCCTCATTGACCCAGGCGGTCTCATCCCTGTCACTGAAATTGAACAGCGCGATCAGCTTCTCCTTCTCATAATACCGGCCAATGCCCAGCACATGATCATTCCAGGTTTCTACCACCCACACATCAGCCTCATCCCGGAATACCGGGTGGGAGAACCGAAGCTTCTCCAAGGTCATGATTGCCTGAAACAGCCTTCCTTGTACCGACTTTTGACTCTTCCGTTTCCTTGCCTTCTTCCAGTCCATGTTCCCGCGGTGAAGATATCTGGAGTCTTCACATTTCAGCGGATCGTCATGATAGGTGTAGTCATTTTCCTGCGCAATCTCATCCCCGGAATACAAAACCGGGATTCCGCTCTGCGTGAACAAAAATGCGTGCAGCATAATATCGAGGCGCAGTGCTTTCTCCAGCTTCTCTTCATTCTTCTCGTACAGTGCTGCTTCAATGCCGCACAGACTCGCCGTTGTGCCGCACAGTCTCGCATCGCCAAGCCTCGGGTCGTCGTTATACAGTTCCCCTCTGGCATCTGATTCAAACACCAATCCGCGGAAATAGTCATTCAAAAACTTCTTATGCGCGACCTCGTCAATCCCGAACTGGCTGAGGAAGGGATAATCCAATCCCCATCCGATGTCATCATGACAGCGCAGATAATTCAGAAAAGTGTATTCCTTCGGAAGCGCAAACACCGTGCCAAGCTGATGCTTGAGCAGCCGTACGTCCTTTGTCGCAACCGTATGCCAGGTGGTGGCCATCGTTGTGACATTATAAAGAATCTGGCATTCCGGTTTTTCTACCGTTCCGAAATACGGGACAACCTTGGAAGGCTCCATTACGACTTCACCAAGAAGCAGTGTCCCCGGACAGACGATCTCCGCGGCCATCCGCATGATCCTGACCAGCGTATGCACCTGCATCAGGTTCCGGCATGGCGTTCCCAACTGCTTCCAGATATAGGGAACCGCGTCCAGACGGATGATATCCACACCACGGTTGCACAGATACAGCATGTTATCCGTCATGTCATTGAAGACCATCGGATTCCAGTAATTCAGATCCCACTGATACGGATAGAACGTCGTCATCACAACCTTCTCCGCCTCCGGACACCAGGAGAAGTTCCCCGGTGCAGTCGTGGGAAATACCTGCGGGACCGTTTTTTCAAACTCGTTGGGAATCGTCCAGTTGTCAAAGAAGAAGTAGCGGTCCTGATACTCTTTCTGTCCTGCTCTTGCTTTCCTGGCCCATTCATGATCCTCACTGGTGTGATTCATGACAAAGTCAAGGCACAGGCTCATACCTCTTCCATGGCAGGCATCCGCAAGGCTCTCCAGATCTTCCATCGTGCCAAGCGCGGGATCCACGCTTCTGAAGTCCGAAACCGCATAGCCTCCGTCGCTGCGCCCCTGGGGGCTCTGAAGAAGCGGCATCAGATGCAGATAATTCACACCGCATTCCTGGATATAATCCAGATGCTTCTCCACGCCTTTCAGGTTCTTCGAGAAGCACTGCGTGTACATCAGCATTCCCAGCAGACTGCCGTCCTTGTACCACGCCGGAAGCGCCTCTCTGGATTCATCCAGCCTGCGAAGCGCTTCTTTCCGCTCTGAATAGTTCCGGTACAGCATCTCAAGGAAGTAATCAAAAGCTTCCTCATCTCCGTGATAAAGCTCTCCGTAGAGCCATTTCATCTCGTCATAATATCTTGACAGGCGTTTTGCGAATACTTCATCCCAGTTTTCTTTTACGGTCATGTGCTTCTCCTCTGACTGAATATGTTAATAAGGCTTGCCTCGGCTTCAGGGCTTTTGACCCCTCTCACTCTCTTCTTTCAATGATGTACGGATTGCTGCGCTTCTTCGAAGCTCCCGCAATCCTGTGGGCATTCGTGATCCGCTGGTTGCTTCGCAACCTGCTCCTCCCTCATGCCCACCGGGTCAACACCCCTTTCGCCTCCGGCAAGCCAACCCGCCTCGGCTTCAGGGCTTTTGACCCTTACATCATATCATCAATACTTCCGGCAGGCTAGTGATCAGGTCCTGCGCTTTCATGGCCCGGCGTCCTTTTTCCATGGCGGCCTGGTCTCCTGCCAGTGCGTGTACCAGTACACCGGCTTTTGCCGCGTCTGCCGGGTCTGCTCCCTGTGCCAGGAAGCCGCCGATGATTCCGGTGAGTACATCTCCGGATCCGCCGCAGGCCATGCCGTCATTTCCGCTGAGGTTCATCCAGAACTGGCCGTCATGCGCGATGACGGTTCTGGCGCCCTTCATCACCGCGACGCACCCGAGTGCTTCACAGCACTTTCCGGCTGCGCCGACCGGGTCAGCAGCCGTCTGGTGTGTGCTCCAGTCCTCTTCTCCGATTCCGCGAAGCAGACGGCTCATCTCTGCGGGATGCGGCGTGAGCACAACGTCGGAAGGCAGGTTTCTGATGAGTGCGGGATCCTTCGCAGCCAGATTCAGGGCGTCCGCGTCCATGATCAGTGGTCCCTTCCAGGACGACAGTACACACGAAAGGATGGAATGGCTCAGGTCACTCTGCCCGAGCCCCGGTCCGATTGCCACGGCATCCGCCCATTCCAGATGGGCGGAAACATCCCCACCCTGCGGCCATGCGCCAAAGAGTGCCTCGGGAAGTGCGGTCTGAAGAATCAGACGATTCGCCTCATCGGAGAGGATCTTCACAAGGCCGCAGCCACTGCGAAGCGCAGCGCCTCCTGCCAGGCAAGCCGCCCCAGCCATGTCCTTTGCACCGGCGATCACAAGAAGCTTTCCGTAAGTTCCCTTGTTCGCATCCGGCCTTCTTACCGGAAGCAGATCCTCCAGATCCCTGCGCTCCAGCGCATATACGGGTTCCTCCGTCCACTCCACTCCGTCATCCGTGATTCCGACATCCGCCTTCACGATCTCACCGCAGCAGTATGCACCCGGGTACAGCATCTGCCCGAGCTTTTCGTACTGCATCGTCACTGTCAGATCCGCACGGATGCCGCAGCCCAGGATCTGGCCGGAATCCGCGCTTACTCCTGACGGAATGTCGATGGATACGACAGGCGTATCCACCCGGTTCACGGCACTGATGACATCCGCGTACCGGCCGATGACTTCCCGTTTCAGTCCGATTCCAAACAAGGCATCCAGGATCAGATCATACCCCTTCAGAGAAGCTTCATCGGGCAGTTCCACACCGCCGTATCTTCGATAGATCTCAGCCTGAAGCACTGTCTGCTCCGTCCTGTGATCATGCTTTCCGACAAACAGAACTCTGACCTTCTTTCCGGCAAGATGCAAAAGTCTCGCTGCGGCATACCCGTCTCCGCCATTGTTGCCGCTTCCGCAGATCACCAGGATCTTTTCCGCTTCCGGATATCTCTCCAGCACAGTATCTCTGACAGCAAGTGCCGCCCGTTCCATCAGAACGATGGACGGCATCCTGAACTGTTTGATCGTAGACGCATCACATGCCTTCATCTGGGCTGCATTCAGGAGGTATCTCATCTCGCTTTTCCTTCTTTCTTCGAACCCTTCCGCTTCTTCGGTGCTTCATGCGTGCCGCTGGCACGCGGCACCGCCTCAAGAACGCCGTTGGTGTTCCTGACTGGAATGAGAAAGACCCCGGAGCTGCACATACTACAGCCCCGGGGTCATCTTCTTTACCGAATCATTCTATCCGGCACCCATTTAAGATCTGCCGATCAGAGCTTTACGTTGTAGAAGCTCTCTTTTCCGCGATATTCCGCGACTTCGCCAAGCTCTTCCTCGATACGGATCAGCTGGTTGTACTTCGCGATACGATCGGTACGGCTCAGGGATCCGGTCTTAATCTGTCCTGCGTTGGTCGCAACAACCAGGTCAGCGATGGTGGAGTCCTCAGACTCGCCGGAACGATGGGAGACAACTGCTGTGTAGTTGTGCTCTTTTGCCATCTCGATCGCATCGAAGGTCTCGGTCAGGGTTCCGATCTGGTTCAGCTTGATCAGAACAGCATTGGCTACGCCAAGCTCGATTCCCTTGCGGATGAAGGTCGTGTTGGTGACGAACAGGTCATCGCCTACCAGCTGGATCTTGTCGCCAAGGCGCTCGGTCAGCTTCTTCCATCCATCCCAGTCATTCTCGGAAAGGCCATCCTCGATGGAGATGATCGGATACTTCTCAACCCAGCCGGCGTACAGCTCGATCATCTCGTCGGAGGTCTTCTCGCCTTCGCCGGATCTTGCCAGATCATAGACACCCTTCTCAGCATTGTAGAACTCAGAGGAAGCCGGATCCATCGCGATGCCCATGTCAACACCAGGCTCATAGCCGGCTGCCTTCATCGCTTCCACGATCATCTCAAGCGGCTCTTCGTTGCCATGCTTGCAGGAAGGAGCATAGCCACCCTCGTCGCCAACGCTGGTCGCATAACCACGCGCAGCGCAGACCTTCTTCAGTGCATGGAAGGTCTCAGCGCCCATGCGGACTGCTTCCGCCTCGGTCTTCGCGCCGATCGGCATGATCATGAATTCCTGCATGTCAACAGAACCGTCTGCATGCTTTCCGCCGTTGAGAACGTTCATCATCGGAGTCGGAAGAACCTTCGCGTTCGGTCCGCCGAGATACTTGTACAGCGGAAGTCCGCAGGAATCAGCTGCGGCACGGGCAACTGCCAGAGATACGGACAGGGTTGCGTTCGCGCCAAGAACCTTCTTGAACTCGGTTCCGTCAAGCTCGATCATAACCTTGTCGATCTTGGACTGATCAAATACATTCATGCCGACAATCTTCGGAGCAATCTTCTCGTTGACATTGGCAACTGCCTTCAGGACGCCCTTGCCGCCGTAGCGCTTCTTGTCACCGTCACGAAGCTCAACCGCTTCTCTCTCACCGGTGGAAGCGCCGGACGGAACGATCGCACGTCCGAACGCACCGGACTGGGTGTAGATCTCGCACTCAACAGTGGGGTTTCCGCGGGAGTCAAGGACTTCACGGGCAACTACTTTCTCAATAGCGTCAGCAAATACATTCATAACAGATTCCTTTCCCCGTTCCATGAACGGCACTCATAATGGGTTCCCGGATCATCCGGGTCTTGTCTCTTCGGAGCGGACACGCGTATCCCGTATCCGGCAACGTACTTTATTATAAGGCTTTTTTCTCCTGAATGCCACTACTTTCTTTTTCTTGTTTAACCTTGTCTGTGCAAGTCACCCCCTGTGCCAGTACCTGCGGCATAACAGGGCTTTTTCAGAACTGAATCCATCCAAAGGCTTCCGCCACGGAGCTGACCAGGATGATCATGACAAACACAGGGCATACATAGCGGATCATAAACCGGAAGATCTTTTTTCTGCGGAAGGGCGCGCCGCCCAGCGTCACCTCCTGCTCCACGGTGTCAAGCCCCATGCGCCTTGTCACGTACAGACAGATGGCCAGAGCGGAAACCGGCATCATGACCGAATTCGTCAGAAAATCAAAGAAATCCAGAAACTGCTTCCCGATGATGGTGACCCCGGCCAGCGGACCGTAACCAAGGCAGGAAAGCAGCCCGAGTCCGAACATGATAATGCCTGTCGCGACTGTGCCCCATGCACGGCTCCAGCCGAATTCATCCGCAAAGACAGCGACCGCGCACTCGGTCAGCGCGATGGCACTGGTCAGGGCCGCAAACAGAACCAGCACGAAAAACAGGATGCCGATCACTCTCCCGAATGCCATGCTTCCAAAGATCTTCGGCATGGTAATAAACATCAGAGACGGTCCTTTGTTCAGCGCCTCCGCGTCCCCGCCGGAGAACGCAAATACAGCAGGAATGATCATCAGGGCGGCCATCACGGCGATTCCGGTGTCAAACAGCTCGACCTGCCTGGTGGAGTCCTCGATCGAAACATCTTTCTTCATATAGGATCCAAACGTAATCAGGATGCCCATCGCGATCGACAGGGAGTAAAACATCTGTCCCATCGCGGAGACAACCGTCATCCAGGAAAAATGCTCAAAGTTCGGAACCAGGAAATACTGCACGCCGGAGAGCGCGCCCTTCCTTGTGACCGAGTAAACGCAGATGATCGCGGCCAGCGCCAGCAGCATCGGCATCATAATACGCGAAACACGCTCTATCCCGTTCTCGACTCCCATGAAAATGATCAGCAGCACCATCCCTCCGAATACGAGAAACCAGAATACGGTTGCGGTTCCGTTGGTGATGAAGTCCGTGAAGAAATTGTCAGAGGAGATCTCTTTCAGATCCGACACGATAAACGCATAGAGATACTTACACACCCATCCGCCGATCACGGAATAATAGGGCACGATCAGAAGCGGGATGATCGCGTTGATCCATCCTCCGGCCGTATCGAATCTGTTCTTGCCATACACCTTGAATGCACTGACAGGGCTTTTCTGGGTGGATCGTCCGATCGCCGTTTCAGCGATGATCATGGTGTATCCGAAGGTCAGCGCCAGCACGACATAGACCAGAAGAAATACACCTCCTCCATACCTGGCGGCAAGGTACGGAAAGCGCCAGATGTTCCCCAAACCTACTGAAGCGCCGGCCGCTGCCAGCACATATCCTACTTTTCCTGAAAATGAACTCCTGTCATTCGAATCCAATGGTCTTGCCTCCTCATATCATGCTGCTTCTCAAAGATCCGGATAAACGCCTGCTTCCTTCAGCGTCTGCATTGCTTCCACGACCTCCGCCTTATCCTCGGCGTAGGTGACGCCGTGCCACACATCATGCACGGTCAAAACCTTTACCTGCGCCTTTCCTTCCTCCATCAGGTCATTGACCACGAAGGGAAGGAAATACTCACATCCGATCGGATTGACCGGCAGTTCTCTCTCCAGAAACCGGGGGAATCGTTCCTTCAGCCGCAGCAGGAACGAATACGGGAATCCCCACATGTTCATCGACACAACGCTCTCTCCGCTTACCGGAATCCAGGTCTTTCCATCCTCATCCAGATAAGCAGCGTCTTCTTCCTTGCGGATAATCTTTGTGCGCTCCACAATCGACGTAAGATTGCCGGCCTCATCCGTCGTACATACGCCCCGCGCCACTGAGCCATTCTCCGTGAGCGTATTCTTCAGAAGATACCCTGCCATGACATACTCTTCCAAAGAAAAGCTGCCGCCCCTCTCTCTTTCCTCCTCCTGTCGGATCAGGAAATCATAAATCAGCCGGAACGCCTCGACGCCATAATAATCATCGGCGTTGATCACGGCAAACGGACCGTCAATCAGATCCCGCGCGCTCAGGACTGCATGTCCGGTGCCCCAGGGCTTTTTCCTCTCCTGTGGAACCTCGAAGCCCTCCGGCAGATCCCGGATATCCTGAAATGCGTAGCGGACCTTCATGCTCTTGCTGATCCGGTCTCCAATCGCTTCCCGGAACAGCTGCTCATTTTCCTGTTTGATAATAAAGATCACTTCCTCGAATCCCGCACGGCGTGCGTCATAGATCGAGAAGTCCATAATAATATGCCCCTGCTCATCCACCGGATCGATCTGTTTCAATCCGCCGTATCGGCTGCCCATTCCTGCCGCCATAATCACCAGAACCGGTTTTTTCATACCTTCAGCCTCCTTTTTTTCTGATCAGACAGGCTTTCTATCAGCCAGTTGCTGATTTGCACCCGTATTTTCCATCATAAGGGATCAACGCTTCTTATTCAAGCACAGATCTTCCCAGGATCAGAGTGACAGTTTTCCGGCATAGAAGCTTCAAAGTCTTTCCGGAAAAGAGCCTCTGCCTTTTGCAGGATCTCACAATCCGTGTTACGATCTGTATCATGAAAAGAAGAGAACAGTGTGCTGTCTGTCCGCAGGAATACCTGTCGGCTTTCAGCCTGAACCCGGGCAGGGTCATTTATTTTGATATTGAGACAACCGGCTTTCGCCCATCCACCTCCAGCCTCTATATGATCGGCTGGGCAGTGCGCACCGGCAGCAGCTGGACTGTCACGCAGATACTGTCAGAGTCTTCCCGGGAAGAGGCGCTTCTTCTGTCGGAATTCGCCAGGGTGCTGCATTCCTATGATACCCTTGTCGCATTCAACGGAGACCGCTTTGATCTTCCGTATATGAGAGAGAAATACGAACTCCACAACATGGAGGATCCCTTCGCGCATATGAAAACCGTAGATCTCTATCGTGAGATTCGTCCTTTCCGGCATGCGCTTGGAATGACACGCCTGAATCAAAAGTCGGTAGAACAGTTTCTGGGCATCAGCAGAGAGGATCCCTACACCGGAGGAGAGCTGATCGACGTCTACCGGTCTGTCCGGGATCAGAGATGCACCTCCATCTCTGCCGCGCTCGATGCGCTCTTTCTGCATAACCTGGAAGATGTGATCGGCATGATGGAGATGACGCCGCTGCTTTCCTACAGGCTTGCGATAGACAGCATGGCTTTGGTGAACGTAAAGGTGTCGGACTCTGGTATAGAAGCTTCTTACCCGCTTGCGGTCCATGTTCCAGAGCCTTTGCATCTTGTCTTCGAGCCAGGCTGCAGCATCACGCTGCAGGAGACGACCGCCCGTATCTCGATCCGCATGCTTTCCGGCTGCCTGTATCACTATTTTCCCGATTACCGGAATTACTATTATCTTCCGGAGGAGGATACCGCGATTCACAAAAGCGTTTCTTCTTTTGTGGATCCGGCACACCGGGAAAAGGCAACCGCACAGACATCCTATGTGAAAAAGGAAGGAACCTTTCTTCCCATGAATGGCAGGTCAGACACCATCAGGCAGGACAAGCCCCTCTTTCGCCGGTACTACAAGGATCCCGTCTCCTGGTTCGAATATCTCCCCGGCATGGAGGAGGATCCCTCCTTCTCCTCCTACCTCCACGATCTGGTCCGTGCCGCTTCGGGCACATGACAAAGGTGTGACAGGAACGCATCAGGAAAAAGTATGGCAGGAAAAAGCTGCCGCATCACCAGGATGCGGCAGCTTGTCTTTGTACTGTCAGACTGAAATTACTCTTCCGTCGCTTCTTCGACGACTGCTTCCTCCGGAAGGATATCGCCGATCGCGGTCGCCATCTCGTCATGCTTCGGCGCCATATCCTCCAGCGCCTTCATGCTCAGGGAAATCTTATGTTCGTCACCGTTGAAGTCCGTAACCTTCGCTTCGATCTCCTGACCGACTCTGAGGACATCAGACGGCTTATTCACATGCTCGCGGGAAATCTGAGACACATGAAGCAGTGCGTCTACTCCCGGCTCCAGCTCGACAAACGCGCCGAAGTCTGTCATGCGGGCGACACGTCCGGTCACAATGGAGCCGATCGCATACTTCTCAGCCGCGTTCCTCCAGGGATTCTGTCCCGGGAACTTCATGGAAAGCGCGATCTTCTCTCCGTTGATGTTCTTGATCAGAACCTGAACTTCCTCGCCAACCTTGAATACCTTCTTCGGATTCTCAACGTGGCCCCAGCTCATCTCAGAGATGTGAAGCAGACCATCTGCTCCGCCAAGATCGATGAACGCACCGAAATCGGTAACATTCTTCACAACACCGTCCACGGTATCTCCGATATGGATCCGCTCAAACAGCTCCTTCTGAAGCTCTTTCTTGCGCTCTACCAGAATCTGCTTGCGGTCGCCGATAATGCGATGTCTGCGCGGATTGAACTCCGTCACGACAAACTCGATCTCCTGGCCGTTGTATCTTTCCAGATTCTTCTCATACGTATCGGAAACCAGAGAAGCAGGAATGAAAACACGAGCGCCGTCGACAACAGCAACCAGACCGCCGTTCGGAACCTGAACAACCGGCGCCTTCAGGATCTCATGGCTGTTAAATGCTTCCTCAAGACGCTTATTGCCCTTCTCGGCAGCAAGTCTCTTGTAGGTAAGAACGGTCTGACCTTCGCCGTCATTGACCTTCAGAACCTTCGCTTCCATGATATCGCCGACTTTGACGACCTCAGTCAGATCAACGCTGGAATCATTCGAGTATTCACTCTTGGTAATGATTCCGTCTGACTTGCTGTGGATGTTCAGGACGATCTGATCCGGCGTTACGTCGATCACTTCTCCCTCAACAATCTCACCGTTGTGAACAGTCTTGCTGTAATCACTCAACATCTGCTCAAAATTCTCTTCCGACATAGGTTTGAAACCTCCTCGATTAAAATATGTGGGGTGGATGCCCCTGCTGAGATACCTACGATGCCCCTGAATGGCACCAGACGGAGATTCAAATCATCGAAAGCCTGCACAAAATAGGTGTTTGAGCACTCTTTTTGGCATATCTCATACAACTTCTGTGTATTTGAACTGTGTTTTCCCCCGATCACAATCATACAGTCTGCGAGCCGGGCGATTGATCTTGCCTCTGTCTGCCTTTCTTCCGTTGCATTGCATATAGTATTCAATACAGCACATTCATGATAACTCAACTTTTCTATGATTTCAACAAATTTATGAAATTTCTTCAGGTTGAATGTTGTCTGACTGACGATGCATAAAGGCTTGTTTGTTCTCGGGGTAAATTCCAGTGCATCCTGCTGTGTTTCGATGATGGTGACCTCGTTGACGCTCCATCCGCGGATCCCCTCTACTTCGGGATGAGAAGCCGAGCCGATGATGACGATCTCGTATCCTTCTCTTCCCTTCTCTTCCACGATACGGTGGATCTTCTTTACAAACGGGCAGGTTGCGTCCACAACGCTCAGACCATTCTGCCTGATCCTGTCATAGATCTGTCTTCCCACTCCATGGGACCGGATCACAACCTTCCCCTCATGGATCTGACTCAGCTCTTCGGGGGACTGGATCACCTGCACTCCTTTTTTTCTCAGGTCTTCTACCACAATTTCATTGTGTATGATAGGGCCGTAGGTGTAAATCGGAAATGCGCCTGCGTCAATCTGCTCATATACCGTATCGACTGCGCGCTGTACCCCGAAGCAGAAGCCGGCACTTCTTGCCTGATACAAGGCGCCCATTCCGTCCTCACAGACCCAAAGCTCTCCCTTCAGGCCATCTTCCTGTTTCCCGCAAAGCTGCCTGAGCTGAAGAATCCTCTCCCGGATCCCGGCTTCCTCCGTCTGCACTGTCATCTTATTGCATTCTCTCCTTTGCGAGCGATACGATTCTCTCCACAACTTCTTCCAGATTCAGATCGGAGCTGTCCAGCAGCACAGCGTCTTCCGCCTGCCGGAGCGGTGATGTCTCACGATGGGTGTCCCTGTAGTCCCTCTCCTCTATCTCTTTCTGAATCTCCGAAAGAGAAGCCGTCTCCCCCTTCTCTTTCAGCTCCAGATATCTGCGCCTTGCCCGCTCACCGGAGCTGGCAGTCAGAAAGATCTTCAGATCCGCGTTCGGAAGAATTGCCGTCCCGATATCTCTTCCGTCCATCAGCACATCTTCTCTGGCGGCAAGATCCCGCTGCAGGTCCAGCAGTTTCTTTCTCACAGCCGGACGGGCAGAGGATCTGGACGCCATGTCGGAAACCTCCTGGGTCCGGATCAGTCCCGATACATCTTCCCCGTTCAGAAACATGTGCTGCAGCCCGTTCTCATAGGACATGGTGACGCTGATCTTTTCCAGTGCCCTTTCCAGGGCATCCTCATCCTCAATCGCAACCTGATTCCGAAGCAGGTACAGCGCAATGGTCCGATACATCGCGCCCGTATCCACATACAGAAAGCCAAGTTCTTTCGCGGCATTCTTTGCCGCTGTGCTTTTCCCGGCCCCGGCCGGTCCGTCAATTGCAATATTGAAACTCATCTGTGTCCCTCCGGAATTTCATTTCTATTCTTTACTGAATATTTCAGAACGCCGGCAACGTTGTTGCCGCCATCGCCGCCGCTTCACCGGCCGCGTGCCCCGTCGACCAGGCAATCTGCAGATTGAAGCCGCCTGTCAGAGCATCCACATCCAGCACCTCACCGGCAAAATACAGGCCGCTGACAAGCTTTGATTCCATCGTGCCGGGATCTACCTGCTTTACATTGACGCCGCCCTTTGTAATCACCGCTTCGCCATATCCGCGCAGGGAAGTAATGGTCAGTGCGAAGTGCTTTGTCTGCCGGATCAGCTCACGCCGCCGGGATGCCGTAATATCATGTACCGCCAGGTCCTGGGGAATCCCTGCCCTTTGCAGGATGACCGGCACCAGCGCGGAAGGATACAGATTCCTGACGGCATTTTTCACGGAGCGGTTGCGGCCTGCGTCAAATTCCCGCAGGATCCGTGCATCCAGCTTCTCCTCTGAAAGCGCAGGTTTCAGATCAATCTCCGCCTCCAGCTGCTTCCCGGCCAGTCTGTCCGCTGCAGCCGCACTCGCGCTCAGAATCAGCGGTCCCGTTACTCCGAAATGCGTGAACATCATCTCACCCATTTCCCGGTACAGCGTTTTCTTTCCATCCAGCAGCGTGAAAGTGACGTTCTTCAGAGACAGCCCCTGCAGCTTCCTGATGTCCTCCTGCGCCGCTTCAAACGGAACCAGGCTCGGCAGAGTGCTGCTCACCGCATGTCCTGCGCTGCGGGCAAACCGGTAACCGTCCCCCGTAGATCCGGTGGAAGGGTAAGACAGGCCGCCCGTCGCGACAATCACTTCCCGCGCATAATATTCCGTATGATCGCGCAGCCTGACCCCGTGGACGTTGCGGCATCCGTTCGACTCTGCCGGGCGCGCATCCTTCCGCTGTGCTTCCGGTGCAAGGTCATTTCCCTGCTGCACTTCCGGTGAAAGCTCCTTCCCCTGCTGCGTTTCTTCCGAAAACAGCAGTTCCTTTACTTCCGTCCCAAAGCGCGTCACAACGCCAAGCCGCTCCATCTCCTTTTCCAGGCATCGTGTAATGTCTGAGGCATGATCACTGAGCGGAAATGCACGCATTCCGCGCTCTACCTTCGTGCGGACGCCTCTTTGCTCAAACCAGTCCATCACAGCGTGTGAATCGAAGCCGTAGACGGAAGAATAGAGAAAACTCGAATTGCGCGCAACATGCGCAAAGAAGTCCTCCGTATCGCAGGCATTTGTAAAATTGCATCTTCCCTTCCCGGTAATATAGATTTTTTTCCCTGCCTTCTCATTCTTTTCCAGAACAAGAACCGACGCGCCGTGCGCGGCTGCTGTGCAGGCTGCCATCATGCCGGCTGCCCCTGCTCCGATCACAATGATATCCCAGGTTTTATCCGTCTGTCTCATTTACTCCTCTTCCGGTTATGAGTCGTTCGTTGTGCTGACCCACTCCGCGTCCAATGCAACATCATCCTTCTGCATCTCTTTCTTCATACGCTTCAGGGCTTCCTTCTCCGCCGCTTCCCGCGCACGGCGCATCTTCCTGTCACTTGCTCTGTCCGGCGCGTCAGCGTCTGAACGCTCTTCTCCATTCCGGCTGCTCTTTGATCCGGCATATTCCAGTTCAAACCAGAATTCCACGCCGTCTTCTGTATTCTGAACCCCGAACTCCTGGTGGAAGGATTCCATGATCGCGCGCACGATCGACAGGCCGACCCCGCTCCCGCCGTATTCTCTTGTGCGGGCCTTGTCGACCTTATAGAACTTATCCCAGACCTTATCCAGATCCTCCTCCGGGATATGGCTGCCTGTATTAAAGACGCTCACGCGCACCGTGGAATTGTCTTCCTTCACCCCGGCACGCACGATGATCCTGCGCCCGCCCTTGGTCTTTCCGGATGCCGCAGCGGAGGATACCTCCTCAGTTTCTGACGAAACGGACGGACGAGGAGAACCGCTGCGTCCTCTTTCGTCGTCATCGACATGGTTGATGGCGTTGCTCAGGTAATTGGTAAGAACCTCCTCCACCTTGAATTCATCGCCCCACACTTCAAGCTCGCCGGGCCCGTCATACTCCAGAGAAGCGCCCTTCTGATCTGCAAGGATTCTGGAGGAGTTGACCTTTCCCCGAATCAGCTCCGCCAGGTCAAACCGCACCAGTTCCACCTCTTCCTCGCCGAATTCCAGCTGATTCAGCGTGAGCAGCTTCTGCACAAGGGCATTCATCTTCTCCGCTTCATCCACGATCACCTCACAGTAATACTCCCTGGAATCCGGATCATCCGCGACACTGTCCTGAAGGCCTTCCGCATACCCCTGAATCAGGGCCAGCGGTGTTTTAAGCTCATGCGATACATTCGACAGGAACTCTCTCCTCATATCGTCGATCTTTGTTTTCTCGTCCAGGTTCTTCTGCAGCTCATTGTTCGCGGTCTTCAGCTCAGAGATCGCCTTTTCCAGCGTTTCGCTCATCCGGTTAAAGTTCTCTCCCAGCTGTCCGATCTCGTTCCGGCCGCCGCTCGTATACTTTGCGTTGAAGTCGAGATTCGCCATCCTGGCCGAGATCTCCGTCAGCTCTTTTACGGGCTTTGCAATTCTTTGCGAGAGCCATCCGATGAGGATAATCCCCACCAGCCCGGTCAGGAGCATCGTGTACAGAATAAACTCGTTGGAGATACTTGCGTTCATGCGGATGCTGTCCATCGGAATGCGCATCATAAAATGATAGCTGCTCGAAGGCAGTGTTCCCCACATCTCCAGAAACTCCATCTGATACTTATCGTCAGGCTTTTTCTGGATCACATAGTTTTCCTTCTGCTCGATGATGGTGACATTTTCCTGATCCAGCCCCATGCTGTAAGCATTGAGCCGGGCAGCCATGATGTCATCCTCTTCCCGGTTCACCACAATGACAGGAGAAAACTCAGGATCCGAGACCACCAGGGAAATATTCCCGGAGTGCTCAATCGAGCGGAATGACTGCGTAAAATACTCCTGGTCCGCTCCTTCTTTTGCCGAAACATGCTGATCCACCTGATGGTATGCTTTTTTCAGGGTAAGCTGAAGACGCAGTTCATAGAACCGCGTCAGATAAGCAGTATTCATCACCAGCATCGCAACCATGATCAGCAGAAGCAGTCCGATAAACAGAACGGACAGTTCCATTGCGATGGATCGCTGCTTGACTCTTTTTGTCTTTTGGGTATTCTCACTCATCTTTCGTGTCAAACTTATAGCCCATGCCCCAGATTGTCTTGATGTAGCTTCCGCGGTCTCCCATCTTTGCCCTCAGCTTTTTGACATGGGTATCGATTGTTCTGGCATCACCGTAATAGTCATAGTTCCATACGCTGTTCAGAATCTTTTCACGGGAAAGCGCGATTCCTTCATTTTCAACGAAATAGGTCAGAAGCTCGAATTCCTTAAACGACAGTTCGACCAGCTTCCCGTCAATTCTGACCTGATGCGCAGCCTTGTCGATCTGTACAGCACCGGCTGTCAGAACTTCCTCTCCCGACGCCGCGCCGCTCCTTCTCAGGATCGCTTCCACTCTGGCGACAAGAATCTTCGGGCTGAATGGTTTCGAGATATAATCGTCAACCCCCAGGTCAAATCCGAGCTGCTCATCTCTTTCATCCGACTTCGCCGTCAGCATGATAATCGGAACCTTCGACTCCTTGCGGATCTCCCGGCAGACCTCCCATCCGTCCATCTTCGGCATCATGACATCCAGAATAATCAGCGCAATGTTCTGTGTGGAGTAAAACACGTCCATGGCCTCCATGCCGTCCCCTGCCTCCAGCACCTCATAATTCTTCCGGACGAGGAAATCCCGCACGAGCTTACGCATCCTTGCTTCATCGTCTACCACCAGTATTTTCAGAGTATCCATATACTGCTCCTTTTCAAGTATGCCCCGGAATCGGCCGCGATCCGGGGTGATCATCCTGCTCTCCGCCGCAAGCGAGCATATCGCGCGTGGTATGCGAGGCGCTTGCGGCGACGCGAAGCTAGTACGGTGCGCGCGCGACTCTGCTTGCGTGGAGGTCAGGCTTTTGGCGTTGTAATCATTCTATCATCAAAATATGACTGAAACGTGTCTCTTGTCACAGCAGTTCGGTGCTTCCACTTACCTGCTTAATGCCTCAATGCTACCACATCAGGCCGGAAAAAGCGATATGGAGCAGAAAAAAGACAGCGCTTGCGCTGTCTTCAATCAAGTGGAGTAGACGAGAGTCGAACTCGTGTCCGAAAGCCGGTCCACCGTCCTTCTACTATCATAGTCTGCTGTTTGAGATTCCCCCCGCCGCCTGAAAGCAGACGCCCTGACGGTCTCGGTAGCTTCATATTACGCCCGCGCGCTCAAAGCTTTGCGCGTGTCGTTTCCTGCATGATCGATGCCCGTATCATGAGGTGCAGGTGCCCCATGGCGGACAGCCGCAGCTAGTTAAGCCGCAGCGAGCTGATAATTATTGTCAGCGTTTATATTTAGGTTGGAATTTAACGCATCGCCCTGCGGATAGCTTCTCCGGATTCACAGCCCCCGTCGAAACCTTTACTACCCCATGTCAAACGATCCTGTACATTCAGTATAGTCAGATCCCATAATCCAGTCAAGAAATCCATCCTACCGGTTATAGTCCTTGAACGCCCGCTCCATGTCGCGTCTTGCGTCCTTCTTCGCGATATCGGCCCGCTTGTCATAGAGTTTCTTGCCCCTTGCCAGCCCGATCTCGCATTTTGCCAGGCTTCCCTTAAAATACACCTGCAGAGGTACGATCGTGTATCCCTGCCTGGTAGAAGCCCCGTACAGCTTTTGAATCTCTTTTTTATGAAGCAGAAGCTTTCTGGGACGGAGCGGATCCTTGTTGAAGATGTTTCCCTTCTCATAAGGACTGATGTGCATCCCGTTTATGATCGCCTCTCCGTTCACGATGGTAATAAAAGCTTCTTTGATGGAGCACTTTCCCATCCGGAGAGACTTCACCTCTGTCCCGGCAAGTCCGAGTCCCGCCTCATACTTCTCTTCGATAAAATAATCGTGATACGCTTTTTTGTTATTCGCGACCAGCTTTACCGGTTTCTTCTCCATCTTTTTCTCCAGACTGCCATCCGGCGGGGCGCAGAAGCGCTCCGCCGATCATGGTTCATTTTCTATCACGATATCCAGTCAGTTCCCGGCAGTCTGTATGGTTCTCCGTCAGAAACCGCCGTTCGCATCATCTCCGCCAAAGAAGCCGTCAAACGGATTCAGATTCTCAGGAAGCTGCTGCCCGTTCTCCTCTTCCTTCGGCGTTTCCTTCTCCGCCTCTTTCAGATCCTTCGGAGCTTCCTCCAGCGTCACCTCGAACTTCTTTTCTTCGTAGCCGCCGGAGCCCTGTCTCATGACAGTCACTTCCACGGTCTCTCCCGGCGCATAATACGTCACCTGGCGAAGCAGTGTTTCCTTGGAATCAATTGTGATCCCGTCAAATCCTACGATGATATCGCCCTTCTCCAGTCCGGCCTCATCGCCCGCGGAGTCTTTGGTAACCTCGTAGACATAAGCGCCTTCCGGAATATTGTAGAATTCACTGGCCTCAGAGGAAACTGCCACAACAGTGATTCCCATATAGCCATGCTCATCCAGAGCGTCTCTCGTCTCACGGTTGATCAGATCCTGCAGAACCGGAATGGCTGTGCTGATCGGAATGCCGTAACCCACATTGTCGCCATCCAGATATCCCGCGTTAAAGATACCGATGACTTCTCCCTTCGAGTTGACGATCATGCCGCCGCTCTGACCCTGGTTCGCAGCTCCGTCTGTCTGGAACTCCGTAAAGGTGGATCCGTCTTCTACCGTAATTTCGACATCGAGAGCACTGATGATGCCGGACGTAACCGAGATGCCGTCTCCCAGTGTATTGCCGATGGTGATGGCAGCCTGCCCGACCTTCAGCTTATCAGAGCTTCCCAGCACGGCGATCTTCAGCTGCTTAAGCACATCTTCCTTAATATCATCCAGATCCACCGCGATTACCGCAAGGTCCGTCTTCGGGTCCGTGCCCTTGACCTTCGCCGGAACCAGAAGGTCTTCTGAATCCTCCGCCTCAGCCGAGAACTCCACCGTCACCTCTGTGGAATCCTCGACGACATGATTGTTGGTGGCGATCAGCAGCTCATCGTCATTCTGCGCGATGATGAAACCGCTTGCGGCTCCCTGCACTTCGTACTGTTCGGATCTTCCGAACCAGTCCATGACTTCCTGTACGCCCTTCTCAGTAACGGTAACCACCGACGGCATCACCGCATCGACAACACCCGAGACATCCACTGCCGTGATCATCTCTTCATCTGTCTTCGTGGTTTCGAGCTGTACGTGAGACTTCTTTTCCGTCTCCTGCGTTTCTTCCGTTTTTTCTGTCTCCAAAGCTTCCGTCTCGGAGACAGCCAGGACGGTTCCATCCTCATCTGCGAATACAGACGGTGCAGCCTGTCCGGCTACCAACGCTCCCACAATCAACGCGCTTGTCAGTCCTGCTGCGATTTTCTTTTTCATGGATCTTTCCCCTTTCCTTTTCCGGCCGGTATCAATTCCGTCATCAGCGAAATTCACCTGGGCTTTTTACATTTGATCAATTCAGCATCCGGAACGAATCCGTTTTCCGTCTGCTTTTTTATTTACTCAAAGGATATTCCTGAGTTGTGTTCCAAATGTGAAAAAACAAAGGGTGAAATTGTGAAAAAAGTGTTACCGCGTTACTATTCACGGCCGCTCTGAACCTTTCATCTGCCGGAGCAAGCTTGCTTGCGGATGGCAGTGATAAGGTTCAGAGCATGGCCGCGAAGCGGGAACTTCCCCATCAACCGTGAACAGAAGCTGCGAAGCAGCGACATACGTGCGAAGCACGGATGGTTCACGGTCTGAGGGGGAAGAGACCGTGAATAGTAACGTTACCGCAAAACAGGAACGTTACCTTTCAGGCTTTCCTTTATCTATGAACCAGCAGGCTCTTTCCCGTCATCTCCTTGGGCTGCTCCATTCCCATCATCTCGATCAGAGTCGGAATGATATCGCACAGCGCACCGCCTTCCGCCAGCTTGTAATCCGGATCGTAGTTCACAAGAATAAACGGTACCGGATTCGTGGTATGCGCAGTGAGGGGCTCACCGGTCTCATAGTCTACCAGCTGCTCCGCGTTTCCATGATCAGCGGTGATAAACATCTGTCCGTTCACCTCTTTGATCGCGTCCACCACTCTGCCGACGCACACATCGATCGTTTCGATCGCCTTAATGGCAGCGGATTCCACGCCGGTGTGACCGACCATATCGGGATTCGCGAAATTCGTGATAATCACATCATACTTCCCGGAACGGATCGCCTCGACAAAGCGGTCGCAGACCTCAGGAGCGCTCATCTCCGGCTGAAGATCATAGGTGGCGACCTTCGGGCTCTTGACCAGGATGCGGTCTTCGCCCGGATTCGGCTCCTCTACGCCGCCGTTGAAGAAGAAGGTGACATGTGCGTACTTCTCTGTCTCGGCAATGCGGGCCTGTGTCATATGATGCTGTGCCAGGAACTCTCCGAAGGTTTCCGTGATCTCCACCTTCGGGAACGCAACCTCCTTGTTCGGAATCGTGACATCATAATCTGTAAAGCAGGCATAGAAGACCTTCTTTCTTGGTCCTCTGTCAAACTTGTCAAAGTCATCGATGCAGAAGCAGCGCGTGATCTCTCTTGCACGGTCCGGCCGGAAATTAAAGAAGATGATCGAGTCGTTATCCTGGATGGTGGTGACAGGCTTTCCGTCTTCCATCACAACAGCCGGAACGACAAACTCATCGGTGACGCCCTGTGCGTAAGAATCCTTGATCGCCTGTACGCCGTCCGTCGCCGGAACGCCTTCTCCCAGCGTCAGAGCACGGTATGCCTTCTCAATTCTGTCCCAGCGGTTGTCGCGGTCCATCGCGTAGTATCTTCCGGACACAACGCCGATCTTCCCGACGCCGATCTCATTCATCTTGTCCTGAAGCTGCTGCGCGTACTCCGCGCCGCTTTCCGGCGGAGTGTCGCGGCCATCGAGGAAGCAGTGAACAAACACTTTCTTCAGCCCATGCCGCTTCGCCATCTCCAGCAGTGCATACACATGCGTATTGTGACTGTGTACGCCACCGTCTGACAGAAGACCGTACAGATGCAGCTGGCTGTCATGCGCTTTTACATTTTCCATCGCCTTCAGAAGGACCTCATTCTCGAAGAAATCTCCATCCTGAATCGCCTTGGTGATTCTGGTGAGATCCTGATAGACAATGCGGCCGGCTCCCATGTTGAGGTGTCCGACCTCGGAGTTTCCCATCTGTCCGTCCGGAAGTCCGACAAACAGGCCGCTGGCCTGTCCCTGGACAAACGGATATTCTTTCATCAGCCGATCCATAACCGGTGTATTAGCCAGTGCGACTGCGTTATGCTCTTTGATCGGATTCAGGCCGTAGCCGTCAAGAATCATCAGTACGGTAGGTCTCTTGCTCATAAATATGCTCCTTCCCAGATATGTGTGCATCTTCTGTGTTCAGTAAACACGAATCATTGTTGCCACCTTGCGGACCACACTGCTCGATTCGAGAATCAGCAGCGCATCCTTTATATGGCGCTCTTTTACACTGCTGGTGATGATCACCAGTTCAGCATTTTTCTCTATCTTATTCTTCTGGATCACCTGCTCGATCGAAACGGAATTGTTGCCGAAGATGCTGGCGATCGTTGCGAGCACACCCGGCTTGTCTTCCACTTCCATCCGGATAAAATAGCTCGACCTTGTGTTTTCAACCTTCTTGATGGGAATGCTCCGGTAGACATTGTCCCGTGTCGATCCCTGTGAATGCTCCGCGATCCTGCGCGCAACGGAGAACACATCTCCCATGACAGCGCTCGCCGTGGGCATCTCGCCGGCCCCTTTGCCGTAGAACATCACATCCTCTACGGCGTCACCATCCACATAGACCGCGTTGTACGATCCATTGACGGAAGCAAGCGCATGGTCCTCCGGAATCAGCATGGGATGCACCTTCACTTCAATGCCTTCCGGCGTATTGTTCGCCATGGCGATCAGCTTGATCACCCTGCCCAATGTCTTGGCATAGGAAATGTCCTTCGCGGTAATCCTCGTGATCCCCTCCGTATAGACATCCCGGAAGGTAACTCTTGAGTGAAATGCAATCGTCGCCAGAATCGCGATCTTCCGGCCGGCATCATAGCCTTCCACATCCGCGGTCGGATCCGCCTCGGCATATCCCAGCGCGGTAGCCTCGGCCAGCGCATCCGCATAATCCATCCCCTCATTTGTCATCTTTGTGAGGATGTAATTGGTCGTGCCGTTCAGGATTCCCATAATCTTCGAGATCTCATTCGCGGCAAGGCTGCTCTTAAGCGGACTGATGATCGGGATTCCTCCTGCGACGGCAGCCTCAAACCGAAGCTCCACATGGTTCTCCTCCGCAATCTGCAGCAGTTCGCCGCCCCGGTCCGCAATCAGGTCCTTGTTGGCCGTCACGACACTCTTGCCCGCCTCCAGCGCACTCCGGATATACGTGTATGCCGGTTCCATGCCTCCCATCAGTTCGACCACGATATCGATCTGAGGGTCCTCGAGAATGTCCTCAAAGGACGTCGTCAGAATAGCCGGATCATCGACCTCATCCTTATGCTTCTCTATGTTCCGGACCAGGATCGACCGGATCTGCAAGGTGGTGTTCAGTTTCTGCATCATCTCGCTCTTCTGCCGCTGTGTCACCTTATACACACCGGACCCGACTGTACCCAGTCCCAGAAGCGCTACATTGATTCCTTCTTTTGACATGCCTTCCAACCCTCTGCACCTGTCGGTGCGAAAAATACGCGAATCTAATACTGCATAAGCAGAGTCATTATATACTCACGAAAATGAAAAAGGCAAGAGACGATTCGTCTCTGCCTTTTCGCATCCTACGCCGCTATGCAACGATGTTCTTCATCCAGACATTTTTCCTCACAAGGACATATCCGATGAGGCACTTGATCAGATCTACCGCATGTACGATTGCAAAGATTGCAACCACATGCATATCCGTAAAGCGGCTGAGGAAAAATGCCACCGGTACGCTGACCAGACACATAAATACACTGTCAAACAGGAACGTGATGATCGTCTTTCCGCCCGACCGAAGCGTAAAGTAGGACGCATGCAGAAATGCTTCCTTCGGCGTAGCAAGGCCCTGAACGATCAGAAACAGCGTTGCCAGCTGTCTGGCCTGGGCATTCGTATTGTAAATCCGCGGGAACAGGGGAGCCGTCAGAATCATCAGCACCATCAGGATGCAGCCGATCATCACCGAGGAGAAGATGATCTTCGTATCCGTATCCTTGGCCTCCTTCATTTTCCCGGCACCAAGCAGCTGCCCGACGATGATCGCCACCGCGTCACCCAGAGCGATAAAGGCGATATTAAAGACATTGTTGACGGTGCTGGCTATATTCTGTCCCGCTACCGCGTTCAGGCCTCTCAGCGAATAGGCCTGATTCAGCAGGAAGATCCCCGTTGCCCACAAGGTTTCATTGACCAGAAGCGGCGCTCCCGTAATGAAGAACTGTTTTACAACAGGCAGCGGGATCCGGAAGGTTTTGTAGATTCCGCGGATATAGGTATGGACCGTCCCGTGCATGTGCAGCCAGGCAATCAGAATCACACATTCCACAACCCGGGAGATTCCGGTGGCAATCGCTGCGCCGTACACTCCCATCTCGGGGAATCCGAACTTGCCATAGATCAGAAGATAGTTGAACGCAAGATTCACGAAAACCGCTGTCAGGCCGGCATACATGGGGACGATGGTCTCCCCGCATTCACGCAGGGTACTGGAATAGGTAAAGGAAAGAAAGATCAGCGGCATGGAAAAGAAGATGATCCTCATATAACCCAGCGCATAGCGCAGCGTTGCCTGAAGATCTCCTCCCCCTGCACTCTCATTCAGATACAGCCCGACCAGATCCGCTCCGAAGACATACATGATCACGATCGCAATTGCTGTGATGATCATTCCCAGCCAGAGCTTATAACGAAACGTATGCTGAATGCCTCTGTCATCCTGATACCCGTAAAACTGCGCGGTAAAGATTCCGGCGCCCGACTGTCCGCCGAACAGACACAGGAAATAGATGAACATGATCTGATTCACGATGGCTACGCCGGACATCTGCTCCGTCCCGATCCGGCCAACCATGATATTGTCCAGAAGGCTCACAAAATTGGTGATCCCATTCTGCACCATAATCGGCACCGCGACCGACATAAGCATTGCGTAAAAGGCTTTATCGCCGATGTATTTTTCCCTGAACTTTCCCATGTAACTGCCTCTTTTTTCAATGGATAAGCCTGCCGGCGGCAGACTTGTCTGTCTACTATAACGGCTCCGGAGCACATTTGCAAGAGCGGATCCTGTGATACAAAAACTCCCGGATACAGGGAATCCTGCATCCGGGAATCTGTCAATCGCCGAAACACTTCGTTCTCAGGGGTCGTTCTCAGGGGTCGTTCTCAGAGGCTGCTTACCCCCTGGTCCGTCTCCCCAGCAGGGTGACCTTTTCCAGCTCTTTCGAGGAGGACCGGTAGATCTCTTTGAAGGCCTGATAGTATTCTTCATAGATTTTGTGGTTTTCCGAAATCGGCTCCACGATCAGGTCTTTGTAATGAACCGCTCTCTCACACCCTTCTTCCACAGATTGATAGATTCCGGCACCGGCACCCGCGGCAATGGCCGCTCCGAGGCCGGCCTGTTCGGAGGTATCGGACACGCGCATCGGTGTATTGAAGACATCTGCCTGAATCTGGAGCCAGGTCCTGGATCTTGCGCCGCCTCCGGACGCAATGATCTCCTTCGCGTAAAGGCCCATCGACTCACACAGGAGCCTGCATTCATTCAACGCATAGGTGACGCCTTCCATGACCGCACGTGTCAGTTCTTTCCTGCCGGTATTCAGATTGACTCCGAACAGCACACCGCTCAGATCCGGGTTCAGATGGGGCGTTCTCTCGCCATTCAGGTAGGGAAGGAACACAACACCGCCGCTTCCCGGCCTGACACTGCTGACCATGCGCTCCACCTCATCATAATCTGCCTTTTCAAACAGACTGTTGAACCATTTCAGTGTCACGCCTGCGTTCATGATCGCTCCCATCACCAGCCACTGGTCTTTTTTGTAGGAGGAAAATGTATTCGTCTTCAGATCCGGGTCCAGAACAGGCGCGTCCGAGCGGTAAGACAGCTGTCCGGCCGTACCGATATTGGAGGACGCGACTCCGGGCGTCACAATGCCGTTTCCGATTCCCTGCATGACCTGGTCACCGCCGCCGGCAACGACGATCGTTGACTCCGAAAGCCCGGTCTGCTCTGCGGCACTCCTGCTCACATGGCCAACCGCGTCCGCTGTTTCATACAGCTTCGGGAAAAGGGACATCGGTACCTGAACCTGATCCAGAATCTCCTGAGACCAGCAATTATTCCGGATATCATACGCAAGTGTCGCGGAAGCATCCGAAATGTCGGATGAGACATCGCCTGTCAGCCTCAATTTCAGATAATCCTTCGGCAGACAGACCTTGCCGGCCCTTTCGTAGGCCTTGGCTTCATTCTCCCGGATCCACAGAAGCGATGGCAGAAGAAACCCGGTGTAAACCGCATTCATCATATGCTTTTTGACGCCATCCGTGCCGAACAGCTCTTTCAGCATCGCCACCTGCGCGGAGCTTCTCGCATCATTGTGGAGAATGGCCGGCCGGATGACCTGGTTGTCCCGGTCCAGAAGGACAGCGCCATGCATCTGTCCGGAGAAGCTCAGTGCTTTCACCTCATCCGCCTTCACCTTCGTGAGGCACTGCCGGATCGTGCGGACACAGGCGCCCCACCAGACCTCCGGATCCTGCTCCGAATAGCCTCCTTTGGGGCTGTCAAACTGATATGCTTCCGATGCCTCGGCTGCAACCGTACCGTTTTCGTCCACCACCAAGGTCTTGAGGCTTGATGTTCCCAGGTCAATTCCCATCAAATAAGCCATCTTGTTCTCCTTCTCTTTCGCTTTTGGTCTGTCGTGATGCGCCTTTCACCTATACCTGACGCAGAAACTGTTCCATCTCGAAGAGCGCTGCCCCAAAGGCAGACTCACTGATCTTGAATACACAGGATCTGATATAGGAAGCCTCCTGCTCAAACAGATCAAGCTCCTCCACTGCTTTCCGGATGTCCTCTATGCGGTCTCCCATCGCACTTCCCACATACCCGCCGATGATAATATCACAGTCCAGCATCATATGAATGTTATGAATCAGAATCGCAAGATTGTGAACATACTCTTCCCATCGGTCTGCTTCTTTGCTTCCGCCTTCATTCAGGCGGTCGAAGAAGCTGCCCAGGGTGGGCTGATCGCCTTCGATCGGTGCGAGGAACAGAGAGCTGCAGTAAGAATCCGAACACCCTCTCTGACCGCAATAACAGCGTTTTCCGTTCGGGACGATTATGGCATGTCCGATCTCTCCGCTCCTGAAATGATCTCCATTCAGGACCTGTCCCCTGTCGTAAACCGCGCCTCCGACTGTATCATCCAGGGACAGATAGAAGAAATGATCCTCCGGCCCGGCATGGAAGCCTTCTGCGAACGCGCCTGCATTTGCCTCATTCATAAACCAGGACTTACATGAAATCCCCTCCGAGAATTTCTCAAGCGGAAAGTCCTTCAGGCCAAGCACATGAGAGCGGTCTATCCGATTGGTGTTTTGATTGACAATCCCCGGAATGGAGAACCCGACTCCCAGAAGCCGGCTCTTCTTCACCGAATTGCGGTTGCAGAACTCCTGCAGAAGCTTTTTGATCTTCCGATAGTATGCATCCTCATCCCGAAACGGATGATCAATCCGCTCCCGGTCAACATTCTCGCCGACCAGATTCGTGAGAACCATAACAATATGCGTTCTCGAAATATTGATTCCGACACTATAGCGGTAATCCGCGCAGACATCAACCGTTCGCGCCTTTCTCCCTCCGGTGGAATCCAGTTCCCCTGCATCATACAGCACACCGCACGCTTTCAGGTCCTTTGTATTCTGAAGCACGGTAGGCAGGCTCATCTTCAGCGCAGATGCAATTGCCGGATTCGATAAGCGTCCGTTTTTGCAAATATACCGGAAGATCCGGTTTCTGTTCTCCCTTCGTATTGCCCTGTTTGTTCTTTCTTCCAATGACATCTTCTCCGGCCTCTCGGTTATTGTGCATTGTCAAATACTGTCTGATTGTCATAAAAATCAACGCAGACGTCGAACGCTTTCTCTTCGCCTGCTTCGATGTAGGGAAGCTTCCCGGATTCTTTCAGCGCGTTCCTCCCATCCAATGTTGCAATCATGGGCTCCAGGCCGAGAACATAATCCTTCTCTCCCATCATCTTCCACTCCGTCAGATAGGGAAGCGTGGAGGAATCAAACCGGATCGTCAGTCCGACACCCGCATCGGGATTGAAGATTCCCGCGCAGGCCTGACCACCGTCAAACGTATGATAGTAACACTGCTCTTCGAAGTCCGGAACCGGACGGATCATCTGGTTCCATGTATCGATTCCTTCTGCCGCATGCTCTGTTCTGGGAATCACTTTCGAGGAATTCACCCGCACAATGGAACGCTCGCTCAGAAGCGGATATCCCATATTCATATGATAGAGAATCAGCATAGGTTCCCTGTGGGACCCGATATTGCGGATCTTGTCATGAATCGTAAAGGAAGTTCCGCCGACCGGGCAGCTGATGGTGCGCTCCAGCTCCAGCTTCTGCCGGAAGATATGCATATCCGGGATATGGGCATGGATCTCAATCTGCTCTTCATCGCATGTATACCAGATACGATCCGCAGGCTGATGTCCGATGGTCCCGTGAAGCGGAAGCTCTTCCTCTCCGTCCTTCTGCGGAATCCCGATGTTCAAAAGTCCGCAGGTTGTCAGGAACCCGCAATTGAAGGTCTTGAGGAAATGGTCGCCCTTGTCATCATAATAAGCAGGAGCCGCATATCCTCCTACGCCCATATAATTCATGTTCACGCCCTTGTAAGAGAGTCTGGAAATATCCGCGCACCGGTCCGCACTGACCGTGAACTCCACTCCGCTGCCGTTTCTGACCTGGAACAGGCGCATGCCGTCCCCTCTTCCTCCGACCAGCCTGTGTTCCTCCACCCCGAAAAACTGGGTGTCGTGTCCGTAGTAATTGCGATCAAACATAAGAATTCCTCCCTTTCCCTTTACCTTATCACAACACGGGAAACTGTCCTCGGGACAGTTCCCCGTGTTTCTCAATCATACCCTTCGCCTTATCATGTGTCAACAAGTTCAGATTGGCAGAATCTGTTTTGGCACAGTCCCTGCTGCAGTTCACACGCCTGCCGGTCCCTTAAGCATACGCAGAACTCCTTATACGATCAGGAAGAACTTGACCAGGAACAGCAGCGAAATGATATAAGTGAGCAAGGAAACATCCTTTGCCTTTCCTGACAGAACCTTGATCACCGCGTAGCTGATCATGCCAATGCCGATGCCATGTCCGATGGATCCGGAGATCGGCATCGCAAGGAGCATCAGCGCCACCGGTGCCATCTGGGAGACGTCATTCCAGTCAATCTTCTGAAGTCCGCTGAGCATCACAACGCCGACATAGATCAATGCGGAGGAGGTCGCCGGAGCAGGAATCAACGCGGCGATCGGAGCGATGAACATACAGCACAGGAACAGAAAACCTGCTGCGAGCGCCGTCAGGCCGGTACGTCCTCCTGCTTCCACACCGGAGGCGGATTCCACAAACGTTGTAACGGTCGAAGTTCCGGTCAGAGCGCCGGCAACCGTACCGACTGCGTCGGAAAGAAGTGCTTCCTTCATCTTCGGCATCCTGCCCTCATCGTCCACCATGCCGGCCCGGCTTGCGGTTCCGACCAGAGTTCCGATCGTATCGAACATATCAATCATGCAAAAGGTGATGATCAATGTTGTTGCCGTAAAGATTCCTACACGGAAGAAATCGCCAAAATCAAACTTGAACAGGGTAAGATTCACCATATCCTTGATCGGAGGCACAAAGGACGCTCCAGCCAAAGAAGCGAACGGATTCGTCTTCATGAAGATCGCTTCACCGGCCCAGTACAGGATCGATGCCACAAACATCCCTCCCAGAACCGAAGCCTTGATCCCCTTCTCATTCAGATAGATGATCACAAACAGGCCGACAAACATCGTGACAACACTGAGCACCATCTGAGTATACCCGGTGCCCATCTGTTCCCTGCCCAGAGCGGGAGTCAGTGCTCCGAAGAAGTCCTGCATCACGTAGTACGGACCTCCGGTATCGGAATAGATCCCCGCATTCGATCCGAGTCCGATGTTCAAAAGCATCAGACCGATTGCAGGAGAGATTCCCAGGCGGATCGGCAGCGGAATCGCGTGAACAATCTTTTCACGGATGTTGAGCACCGACAGGATCAGGAACAGGATTCCTTCAATCAGAATAATACACAGTGCCGCACGGAAGGAAACCAGATAGGAGGTTCCTGTAATGGAAGCGATATTCGCGACAACGACCGCGAAGAAACTGTTCAGTCCCATACCGGGCGCCATGACAAAAGGCTTGTTCGCAAGAAAGGCCATGGTGAACGTACCTACCGCGGAAGCAATACAGGTCGCCATAAAAACAGCGTTCCAAAGGTCCGCTCCCTCTGCCTTAAAATTCGTCAGAAGATTCGGGTTCAAGGCGACGATATAAGCCATCGTCATGAAGGTCGTCAAGCCAGCAAGCAGTTCTGTTCTGACATTTGTATGGTTTTCTTTCAGATGAAACAACTTCTCCATTCAAACTCCCTCCCTTTCTTTCGTTTCCTTTGCAACCTGTTTATACAGGTTCGTATCTGAACACAGTATATCACAATATTCAACAAAACACCCCTGATTTTTTGCATTTTCTTAGATGATTTGCATTACTTCTTTTTTTCCTTGTGCATCCATGTTAAAATGCTATGGATTGGAGGTTTACCCAATTATGAGAAAAAAACTGTTTACAGGGATTCTCTGTGCAGGTCTTCTGACATCATGTGTACTGCATCCTGTATCTGCTGAGGATCTTATGGTTGCGGATTCCGAGGAGGATACCGACCAGGCTGTCCCGGCTCAGACGGAAGGATCCGGCAGCGGGCTGATCTCGGCGGACGGTCTGTTTGAGGTTGTCAGTGAAACCCAGTCAAGAGCAGGAAAAAAGCTGGAGGACGTGGTTCCAAAGCCCCGTGAGATTGAGGTTCCGCAGACGCCGCCCTCCTCGTCCCTCACCGTTGAAACCCTCGACTCATTCCCGGATCCCGCTGAAGCAATGCTTCTCTATCAGGAGGAGTATGAAAAGGCGCAGATCCGTTACCATTCCGATAAGCTCTTCTATACCTGCACAGAGAAAGAAACCGAAAACGGTTCCTACTTCCTGACGCATGTCATCATCCGGGATGCCGGTCAGTTAAGGGGAGAGGATTCCTTCGGAGATTTCGCGGGCACGAGAGAGACACCGCAGGACGCGGCAAAAAGAACCGGAGCAAAGATTCTGATCAATGGAAGCTATTTTGACTACGGAACAGGCTTCGCAACCGGCGGAGAGCTGTTGATCCGGGACAATAAGGTTCTGCATGGTCCCTATTCCGATGGCTATGAGATCTGTCTGAGAAAAGACGGCACGCTCTTCTCTCCGGGCTACAATACCATATCCTCAGTCCTGAAGCAGGATGTTGTGTTCTCCTGGGGAACCTGTGAAGATCTGCTGATCCGCAACGGAAAGAAGATGGAGCTCACGGACTACGACTGGAATGGATACTCCTATCCGCGCACTGCGATCGGTATGGTCCGTCCGCTGGAGTATTACATCATCACGGCAGGAAAGGCAGATTACGAACAGGGCATCACAATCTATGAAGAGCAGGAGATCTTCGCGGACCTGAAATGCGCCTATGCAAGGGGCCTGGACGGCGGCGGAAGCAGTGCGCTGGTCATAAACGGCGAATATGTCAATGAGAACGGCGACCGTCTGGAGGACGGAACGCTTCAGCGAAGAGCTGCAGCGGATTTCCTGCTGTTCACGGAATAAGCGCGAAAATTATAAAAACTGCGGCAGTTCCTTTGCTGTTCTGCCGCAGTTTATTTATTTCTTCTGTAAGGCACGCTTCCTCGACCAGATTCCTATAAGTTTCAGTGTAACTGCCGTTCCGAATGCAAAGACAACAATCAGTGCCGCCAGACGGATCCAGTCGCCCATAACATTATCAGTGGTATGCGCAAAAGCGGGGTCATAGTACTTTTCGGCGGCTTTGTCTTCGATCATCTTCTGAGTCTTCTCTTTCCCCACAATCGACAGAATTTCGTCCACCGAGGTATCCACACTGATTCCCTCATCCATGAAGCCGGACATCTGGCGGTTCGTGGTCAGCATATCGACGGCGTCACCCAGGCTGATCTGCATTCCGACCTCCTTGTCCTTGAAGTCGTCCAACAGCCCCGCCTCATTGATCTCTGTCAGGAGAATCCCGACCGTCAGCCCTCCGATGATCGGTGTATCCCGCATTCCCTGAAATCTGGCATCGTTCAGGAGAATATCATTCAGCTCGCCGATTGTTTTGATCCCGCCAAGCTGTATGCTCCGTGCTTTCGCGACAGCCGGATTGCTGCTGTCGCCAAGCAGCTCTAAAACCTGTCCGAGCGTAATGTGTGCGTGCAGGTCGACATCCTCCATTTCGGTCAGTATGCTCTCAACCATTCCAAGCGGAAGCTTGTTCAGGTCCGCCTGAGATGCCATCGCCTTAAATCCGGGACGGGAAACCGTAATCATCGCGATCGGATCAATCGAGTCCGGAATCGAAATGATGCTTCCCGAAAACACCAGCTGCAGAACCAGAATAAACGGAAGAATCGTCATCGCCGCTGTTTTCGTACGGCACAGCGCGGAAACAAACAGCGCCACCATATCTGACGCGTAGATCACCAGGAACAATGTAATCCCGAAGTCAAGGGCAAACCATGGTGTGATTAAGGGCGGTACTGTATACCGGATCCCCGCAGCCCACAGCATCACCAGCATGATTCCCGTCTCCGTCAGACATACAAGCAGCTGAAACATCATGTTGGCAATCGTATAGGAAGAGGAATGAAGCCTCAGGCGGAATTTTTCCCTGATCACATTTCGCTCCCGGCAGATTGTCTGAATGGAACTGAAGGAACCGTTCCAGATGCATACGCCGACCAGAACGAAGGCTCCGGTCATGGTGGCTTCCATTGTCTCGAAAAAATCCTCCCGTATCGCCAGTCCCGCGATCAGGGAAAGAACTGCCGTCATCGGAAGTACCATCCAGCTTCTATGCTGAAAGAACATATGAAACGCGTTTGCAAAGCAGATTCCGATCTGCGAAATCCGGCTATTGCTCTCTGTCTCCAGCCTGTTCCTGAACACATGTGTATAGTCTTCTGCCATCATTCTCCTCCACGTCTTACGAAAGACAGACTCCCCGGATCTCCATTTCGCTTATCCGCTCATTATACTCCAGCCTGGATCGTCCGTGAAGCACCATGCGAAACATTATGCTTTGCTGCTTTGCTGGCTGGGCGCACAACCGGAATTCAGATCTCCATCTCAGAACTCCCACGGAAGATAAGCGAATAGCATGGCAAATACGACTGCCGGAAGCATATTTGCCACCCGTACTTTCTTTCCCCATACAAGGTTCAACCCAACACAGAAAATCAAAACAGCACCAATAAGCGAAAGATATGAAACGGCTGTCTCCGTCATAATTGGAGAAATGATACGAGCCAGTACTGTGACAGCCCCTTCAAAGAGCAGGACAGGCCAACGATCGTGCCAAGGGCAAGACAAAGCACAATTAACATGGATTTTCCACTGAGAATCTGCCCATTATCTATGTGCAGCATTCCCTGCATTGCTCCTGCGATCGCGATGAACATGACGCTGATTCCGCAAGCCTTGTTAACCGCATCCTGCTGATCCTGGCGGAAAAGCTTGCCGGTAAAATGTCCAATCACCCCTCCGGCTACAATTGCTGCGCTGTTAATGATTGTTCCAAGTCCTATCATATGACATAACCCCAAAAGCCGGAGCTCCGAAGAGCTCCGGTAAATCTATTCTAACTATCAGGAAACGGGGTTATTTCGCCGGCATCACCGAGATCACATTACCGTTTGTATCGTAAACCGTCACGGTATTTGCTGCATCATCCAGGACATAAGTGTTGCCGGAGGCGTCTGTCCAGGTCACCTTCATGGAAATATCCGGTTCTGACTGCCGGGCCGGTTTAATCGTGTTGACATATTTGGTTCCGTTGGCATCGTACCAGGTAACAACCTGCTCCCCGATCATCGGATCAGCATCTGTATATGTGGTAATATACACTACCGTCACGCCATCCTCAACCGTTACATACTGTTCGGTTGTATCCGCCATCGCCGGAACACTCGCCGCGGAAATCACAAAAGCACTTGTCAACGCTGCTGCAATCAGAGTAATTCTTTTCTTCAGACCTTTCATTTTCCTCCCTCTCTTTACCACACCGGATACCGTGTGTCTGTATCTCTTTTTTCTTGTTTTTTTCTTGACATTTTTATATACGCAGGACATCTGCAGGTGGCCAAAATAAAATTGTTGTTTTTTCATCGTACAGCATCAGATCCGGCATATGGCTATCAAAAAGGGGACCGTCCTTTGACGATCCCCTCACGCTATACACAGCTGATCCAGGTACTCCGGTATCTGCTTCTCATAGGATATGCCCAGCCATTCCAGCATCTCCTGCTCGCTCGGCGACGTTCCGTACAGATTGAAGTAGGTCTGGAAACACATCCTGATTTCCTGCATCTGATCGTTTTTGATTCTTTCCATTTGAGCACACCCCCCTTTTCATTTTGTGTCTTGCTTTTTTACAGCTTAGGCTTCTCCTGTGTCCGTTCTGTGGAGAA
>Ga0256405_10001290_pt1 | contig 69491 bp, 58 predicted proteins | sample RumenRJG_02DNA_FD_189096 | JGI IMG/M metagenome (GOLD analysis project Ga0256405, IMG submission 189096) | Bovine rumen microbial communities from Lethbridge, Alberta, Canada - RJG_02 | ecosystem: Host-associated > Mammals > Digestive system > Stomach > Rumen | place: Canada: Alberta...
TAACTTGTATTAACAATAATTCTTCATTTTATTAACATATTTTTACACGATTTTTCCTCCAAACTATTGACATCGCATGTTAAATGTAGTACCTTTGCACTTGACAATAGGGTCAAGTGCGATTGTCAATCAGATGTTGCAACGACGAAAGACACACAATCAATTTTTCATTAACCTTTTAAACACACAGTAACTATGAGTCAGAAATTTATCAAGTCAAAGAACAACAACATGCGTTCAAACGCTTTCGGTAAGTACTTCGCCAAGGCTGTTTACGACAAGGCTTTCATCGGAACCAAGCAGCTTGCGGAGTTCATCCAGACCCAGGCATCGGTCAAGCGTTCGGACATCGTCGCAGTGCTCGACGAGCTGGGCAGTGCCATGAAGCACTTCTTCGAGCTGGGTCAGAAGGTGCAGCTGGACGGCATCGGCATCTTCAAGGTGGGCTTCTCCAGCATCGGTGTCGAGAAAGCTGAGGACTGCGGTGCTCAGAACATCACCACCCGCCGTGTGCTGTTCACCCCAGAGACCGCACGAGTGGTGACGGGGCAGGAACGTCGTGCCAACGGCACCGTCAAGCAGAAGTATTCCATCGCCAAGCAGCTCCTGAAAGATGTGGTCTTCGAGGAGGCGCATGAGAATACAGTGCCTGCAGAGCCTGCCCAAGGCTCGGGCGAGTGACCTACTGGTGGGAGGGGTAACCCTCTCACCCCTCTCTAACCAAATCATCGTTTAACCTTAATTTACTATGCTATGAAGAAAGAGACCATCAAATGGATTGTGCAGATTATCGCATCCATAGCGACTGCACTGCTGACAGCACTGGGTACAACCTCCTGTATGGGTTATCACCCGACTCTGTAACCATCAGCCCCTGCAAAAGCATCATGCTTAGCAGGGGCTTTTGGTTTCATCGGAGTGAGGAATAAACTATATCTTTATCAAATGAAGGCTTTAATTGACCCGATTAAGGGCTTCAATCGGTATGAAAAGGGGCTTCAGTCGGTAACAAAGCAATGGTCAGTCGGTAACTGATTCCGAAGAATTACACCAAAAGAAACACCATAAAACGAGTCTTTTCATACTTACTTTATTAGGTTTATGGGGCAAAGATATAAAAAAGTTTCATCTTTTTGCTAAATATTCCAAAGAAATAGTGGGAATTAGAAAATAATTCAGTAAATTTGCAGGAACGTAATGCTAACGCAGTTATTACTATTTTAATATAAACTATTATGAACGACAACAAAATTATGAACAAGGCAGCGGACAACATCCGTATTCTGGCTGCCTCAATGGTTGAGAAAGCAAAGTCCGGTCACCCAGGTGGTGCTATGGGCGGTGCAGATTTTATCAACACCCTTTACAGTGAATTCCTTGTTTATGATCCAGAGCATCCAGAATGGGAAGGTCGTGACCGCTTCTTCCTTGATCCTGGCCACATGGCACCCATGCTCTATAGCCAGCTTGCCCTCATTGGTAAGTTTACCTTGGAGGATCTGAAGAACCTTCGTCAATGGGGTTCAGTGACCCCTGGTCATCCTGAGCGTGAGATTGCCCGTGGTATTGAGAATACCTCTGGTCCTCTGGGACAAGGACATACTTTCGCTGTCGGTGCCGCTATTGCCGCTAAGTTCCTGAAGGCAAAGCTCGGTGAGGAAGTAATGGGTCAGACCATCTATGCCTATATTTCCGACGGTGGTGTACAGGAGGAGATCTCACAGGGTGCCGGACGTATCGCCGGTAACCTCGGTCTTGACAATCTCATCATGTTCTATGACGCTAATGATATCCAGCTCAGTACCAAGACAGAGGTCGTTACGACAGAAGACACTGCTAAGAAGTATGAGGCATGGGGCTGGTATGTTCAGAAGATCAACGGTAATGACGTTGACCAGATCCGTGAGGCTATCAAGAACGCTCAGAAGGAGCAGAACCGTCCTTCACTGATTATCGGTCACTGTGTAATGGGTAAGGGTGCCCGTAAGGCAGACAACAGCAGCTATGAGAGCAACTGTGCTACCCATGGTGCTCCTCTCGGTGGCGACGCATACATCAACACCATGAAGAACCTCGGTGCTGATCCTGAAAATCCTTTCCAGATCTTCCCCGAAGTAAAAGAGATGTATGCTAAGCGTGCTGAGGAATTGAAGAAGATTTGTGCTGAGCGTTACGCTAAGAAAGAGGCATGGGCAAAGGCTAATCCTGAGAAGGCTCAGCAGCTGAAAGACTGGTTCAGCGGCAAGGCTCCAAAGATTGACTGGAGCAAGGTTGAGCAGAAGGCAGGTGCCGCTACCCGTGGTGCCAGCGCAACAGTCCTGAGTGTATTGGCTGAGCAGGTTCCTAATATGATCTGTGCATCCGCAGACCTCTCTAACTCTGATAAGACTGATGGCTTCCTGAAGAAGACCCACGACATCGTACGTGGTGACTTCAGCGGTGCGTTCTTTCAGGCTGGTGTTGCCGAGTTGACAATGGCATGCTGCTGTATCGGTATGGCTCTGCATGGTGGTGTCATCCCTGCATGTGGTACCTTCTTCGTATTCTCAGACTATATGAAACCTGCCGTACGTATGGCTGCCCTGATGGAGCTTCCCGTGAAGTTCATCTGGACTCACGACGCATTCCGTGTTGGTGAGGATGGTCCTACCCATGAGCCTGTTGAGCAGGAGGCACAGATCCGCCTGATGGAGAAGTTGAAGAATCACCACGGCAAGAACTCCGTTCTCGTTGTACGTCCTGCCGATGCTGAGGAGACCACCGTCTGCTGGCGCATGGCAATGGAGAACACCGAGACTCCTACCGCACTTATCTTCTCTCGCCAGAACATCGATATGCTCCCTGCCGGCAATGACTACAGTCAGGCAACGAAAGGTGCTTACGTGGTAGCAGGTTCTGATGCCGACTATGATGTCATCTTGCTCGCTTCTGGTTCTGAGGTATCTACTTTGGAGGCTGGTGCCGACCTGCTCCGCAAGGATGGTATCAAGGTTCGCGTAGTCAGCGTTCCTTCCGAGGGACTGTTCCGCAGTCAGTCAAAGGAGTATCAGGAGAGCGTATTGCCCGCTGGTAAGAAGAAGTTCGGTTTGACTGCCGGTCTGCCCGTGACACTGGAAGGTCTCGTTGGTGCTGACGGTTGTGTATGGGGTCTGAATAGTTTCGGTTTCTCTGCTCCTTATAAGGTGCTTGACGAGAAACTCGGATATACAGGACAGAATGTTTACGAACAAGTTAAAAAGTTACTTGCCTAATGGAGATTAAGACTGTTGGAGTAGCCTGTGACCACGCAGGTTACCCCCTTAAAAAATATGTGCTCCAGTATTTGGAGGAGCATGGTTATCCTTACAAGGATTATGGAACATGGAGTGATGCCTCCGTCGACTATCCCGACTTTGGTCATGCCTTGGCTGAAGGTGTGGAGAGCGGCGAGGTATATCCCGGTATTGGTATTTGCGGCTCTGGTGAGGGTATCGCTATGACGCTGAATAAGCACCAGGGCATCCGTGCCGGATTGGCATGGATTCCTGAGATTGCCCACATGATTCGTCAGCATAACGATGCTAACGTACTGGTGATGCCAGGACGTTTCATTGATAATAAGATGGCGGAGAAAATCATGGACGAGTTCTTCAAGACGACTTTCGAAGGAGGTCGTCATCAGAAGCGTATCGATAAGATGCCGGTACAGCCTAAGTAATAACAAACGAAAAAGGAGCGTTAGTCACGCTCCTTTTTTTATATACTCCGCACACATCTCCGCACACCGTTCTCCATCGACACCCGCAGAGACGATACCACCGGCATAGCCAGCACCCTCGCCACACGGGAACAGTCCCTGAATACGGACATGCATCAATGTCTCATTATCTCTGATGATACGCACTGGTGAGGAGGTACGTGTCTCCACACCAATCATCACGGCATCATTAGTCAGGAAGCCATGAGCATGTTTCCCGAAATACTTAAAACCCTCTTGCAACCGTTTGGTAATCATCTCTGGCATCCAGAAATGCAACGGTGAGGAGATAAGTCCCGGTGCATAAGAGCTCTTAGGCAGGTCGTAACTCAAACGCTTATTGACGAAGTCTGCCATACGCTGGGCTGGTGCTGTCTGTTTCCTGTTTCCCTGTTGCCAACAGTCTTTCTCCAACTGCTCTTGGAATGTCATGACCCGCAAGGCATCATTACCTGCAATATCCTCAGCCCGGACCTCTACCACCATACCGCTGTTGCTCCATTGTCCTCCACGGTTGGAAGGAGACATACCATTGACGACAATCTGCTGTTTATCTGTAGCTGCGGGAATCACAAAACCACCTGGGCACATACAGAAAGAGTAGACACCACGACCATCCACCTGAGTAACAAAGGAATACTCCGCTGCAGGCAGGTACTTTCCCCTACCCTGTTTGTTATGGTATTGTATCTGATCTATGAGTAATGAAGGATGTTCCAAGCGTACACCAACAGCAATGCCCTTCGCCTCTATCTCTACCTTCGCTGCTGCAAGATAGCGATAGACATCACGGGCAGAATGACCAGTAGCAAGGATGACAGGACCTTTAAAAGAAAGGTGAGGGTTGAGAGTTGAGAGTTGAGAGTTCTCAGCCTCTACGCCTACTACAATATCATGCTCAATAATCAGGCGTGTCATCTTTGTCTGGAAATGCACCTCACCACCACAGCGCAGGATGGTGTTACGCATGTTCTCAATAACCCGTGGTAACTTATCCGTACCGATATGGGGATGGGTATCAGCAAGGATATTCGTTGACGCACCATGCTGACAAAACACATGTAAAATTTTCTCACTATTGCCCCGCTTCTTACTACGGGTATACAGCTTTCCGTCCGAATATGCACCAGCGCCACCCTCACCGAAACAATAATTGCTCTCTCCGTCCACCTGCTGCGTTTTGGTGATCATCGACAGGTCTTTCTTCCGCTCATGCACATCCTTACCACGTTCCAGGACAATTGGACGGAGTCCTAACTCAATCAGTTTAAGGGCAGCGAAGAGACCACCCGGTCCCGCTCCTACCACGATTACCTGAGGACAGTCGGAGACATCAGGATAAAATGTATGCTGATAGGCATCATCTTCCGGCATCTCATTGATATAGACACGCACCTTCAGGTTGACAAAGATGGTACGCTGACGGGCATCGATACTTTTCCTGAGAATACGCAGATGCGTAATGGTACGGACATCCAGTCCTTTCTCCTCGGCGATATACTGCCTGAGAGACTGTTCGTTGGCAGCCACCTGAGGTAGTACACGAAAATCGTACTCGCTGGTCATTATCCTTCTTTGAAGAGATCGTTAATCTCGGCTATCTCGTCCTCGTCAAACCACTTCGAGAGTTTTGACTTCGCCTTCTCCTGAATCTCAGGATCTACCTCCGTCCATACTTTCTTCAATACATAAACAAGTACGGCTAAGTCGTCAGTGAGTCCGACGATGGGGATCGCATCCGGCAGCACGTCAAGAGGACTGATCATGTAACCCAGTGCTCCGATAATCATCGCCTTGTCAGCTTTACTAATCTTGTCACTCTGCAGTGTATAGTACAGAATCAAGGCTGCGTACACCAGTTTTGAGCCAGCCCGTCTGGCAATACGGGAAATCTTCTCAACAAAGTCTGATTGAGAAAACTTATTGGCATAACTCATAAAATCAGGTAATTCCATATTATCTATTATTTAATGTTTAATTTCTTTTTCTATACGGTCCGCGCGGTCCGAAATTCAACCCCACATAGATACTCAAGTCACCAAAGATGTTATTGGCAGCAAACTGCGACTTATGGTAGTTATAGGCACGGACAATAGCACTGGCGCCTGCATACCATTTGGTGTTATTCCATACAATACCGAATCGTCCGATGCCATCGATATTGAAGTTACCGAAGTCGAAGCCCGATTCTTTCTGAGTATCATACTTTTTCTCCGTCTCACCCATCGAGGTCTTATAGGCAAGAGCCATTGACAGACTTCCGCATAACAGCCAGTTGCGGGCAAAGACCCAGTTATAGGCATATCCCACCGACGCATTGATGTCTGTATACTTGATGCGGTTGAACATCAGACCGCTGTCCAGTTTCACCTCATGTCCCAATTTCTCCTGTGCAAGAGCCTCCAACCGCTTATGGTCAAACTCGATGTCATTTTTCAGGTAACCTAATCCAACCATCCATGAGCCACAACTTATTTTCTGGCAAGTACTCTGGGCGAAAGCCGCAGGATAAGAGAATCGTTTGTGATTGAAGATATAGTAGAAGTTTACACCTGTTATACTGACATTCAGACCGTTAAATTCCTGTCCCTCCAACGCCTCTGTATCAATATCCTTTCCCAGATACACCCTTCTGATCTTATAGTCATCCACTGAGCGCCGGTAGAAGATGTCCGCACCGAAGCGGGAACTATAGATACTACCGTCAATCTCCAACTTTCGGGGACCACTGAAAAAGTTAATGTTACGAAGGTCGATCGTGTAACCTAAGAATATCCAGCGCCATCCGAAATACGGTCCCACACGTATACCTATCGTGGGGGCAAAGGAAATCGACTGTCCTTCGTCACCAGGAGTACTGATACGATAATAGTCATAGGTGTTGATGGACTGGAGCATCAACGCCCAGTTGTAATGCTGTGGTTCCACATAATTGGTATCAATCTCACTGAAGCTGTCGATGAGTCGTGAAAGCCATCCTTTCTTGGGTGTCTCCATGCTCAACGAGTCTTGGGCTTTCACACCCAATCCTACCAGCAACAATATGATGAGCAGAACCTTTCGCATAAGCATCAGAATTTGCCAAGAATACGGTCCAATGCCCAGTTGACTGGAGTCGCAGACACACTTGTGCACTCACAGATGCCGATGCCTTGTAAGTGTTCTATCACTTTCTTTATCAGAGGGTATTGCACGTAAGGAGGATTCGGCACTGTGATACTCTCCGCCCCCTCACTGGTATGTAGCTTAATGGGCTGGTAGTCGAATACCGAGAAACTCACAGACCCTTGGTCGCCAATCAGTTCGATACGGTCTTCACGTGCCGACTCATGGGCAACGAAACACCACGAGCCACTGCCTGGCAGTCCATTCTCAAACTGGAAGCACGCACTCACACTATCCTCCGCCTGATACAGTCCACCACGGTTGGCGCAGATACCACGAGCCTCGATGATGACACCAAAGATATCCTGCAGCAGGTCTAACTGATGAGGGGCGAGGTCATAGAAATAGCCACCCCCTGCAATATCTGGCTGCAGACGCCATGGCAACGTCTTTGCCTTATCTTCCTCACGGGGTGGGACGGCAAAACGGACATGCACATTAACGACTTTACCTATCTGTCCGCTGTTCACAATATCCTTTACTTTCTGGAAATAAGGAAGGTAGCGACGGTAATAGGCAACGAAACACGGCATCCCCGTTTCCTCACTGACACGGTTGACACGGGCACAGTCCTCATAAGTTGATGCTAATGGCTTCTCGACATAGACTGGTTTGCCAGCTTTCATCGACATGATGGCATACGTCGCATGACTACTGGGAGGAGTGGCGACGTAAATGGCATTGACATCCGGGTCATTGATTAATTTCTGTGCATCGGTATACCATTTAGGAATGCCATGTTTGATAGCATAGGTGCGGGCACGCTCCTCTGTACGGCTCATCACTGCAACGACACTGGAGCCCTCCACTTCCGAGAAAGCAGGACCGCTTTTGATCTCTGTCACCTCACCGCATCCGATAAATCCCCATTTCAACAACTTCATAACATTCCTTTTGTACTAGGTAACTCATAATGGTATATATCCCGTCGCACTGCCATCTTCAATGCTCTTGCCAGTGCCTTGAAGATACCCTCTATCTTGTGGTGCTCATTAGTACCCTCCGCCTTGATATTCAGGTTCATCTTGGCGGCATCACTCAGACTCTTAAAGAAATGCAGGAACATCTCCGTAGGCATCTCCCCTATCTTCTCACGACGGAACTCAGCATCCCATACAAGCCAGGGACGACCTCCGAAGTCGAGGGCGACACTGCACAGGCAATCGTCCATCGGCAGACAGTAGCCGTAACGCTCGATACCCCGTTTGTCTCCTAATGCCTTCAGAAAACATTCGCCCAGTGCTATTGCGGTGTCCTCGATGGTATGGTGCTCGTCCACGTCCAAATCGCCTTTCGTATGTATCGTCAGGTCCATCATGCCATGTTTTCCTATCTGCTCCAGCATGTGGTCGAAGAATCCCAGTCCCGTAGAGATGTCACACTTTCCCGTGCCGTCCAGACAGACCTTGATTTCAATATCCGTCTCCTTCGTGGTACGCTTCACCTCTGCATAACGCTCACCGGCAAAGAGGGTCTCCGCCACCTTGTCCCAACTGCCTATCTGCAGGAACTTACATCCGATGTTCTCCGCAAACTGGCGGTCGGTATCACGGTCACCAATCACATAACTGTTAGCGATATCGTACTCTGGATTGCTCATGTATTTCTCCACCAGTCCTGTGTTGGGCTTCCGTGTTGGTGCATGATCTTCTGGGAAATGGGGATCAATCAGGATTTCGTCAAACTCCACACCCTCTCCTTTCAATGTCTGCAGGATGAAGTTATGGACAGGCCAGAAGGTGTCTTCTGGAAATGAGTCGGTACCCAGTCCGTCTTGGTTGCTGACCATGACAAACTCAAAGTCGAGACGCTGACGGATGAACACGAGGTTACGGATGGCACCCTCCACGAATTTCAGTTTCTCGAAAGAATCTATCTGCTCGTCGGCAGGTTCCTCGATGATAGTACCGTCACGGTCGATGAATAACAGTCTTTTCATATATCTAGTTTGTTTTTCTCTTTCTCTTGTTCATAGGTCTCTATCGAGCCATACATGTAATAGACTATCAACAGTATCGGCATACAAATATAGACCAGTACAAAACCTGTCAGGAAATAGGTGATGAACGACAGGGGGGTGATATAGCCGGGCATCCCTAAGGGGTCACCATTAAGAAAACCTTCCTGTGACATCCAATGTGCCTGGGCAAGGATGATGGTTGGCAGACAACAGATTCCTGCCAACACACAGACTATCAACCAACCTATCAGCATGGTGGTGAAGATATGTCCCATGTGCCGCAAACCTCTTGCATACGATGCTCCAAGCTGGGAGAAATATGACTTGCCTGTGTTCATCACATATTTCATGAAGACAAACAGCATAGGGAGAGTCATCAGTCCTAATACCATGCAGCACAGGGCGACGATAATCATCCATGTCATCATGGCATCGGGGGCGAAATGATGCAAGACAGCCACCAGGGCGGCAAGCAGTAAGACAGGTACCAGTATCGTCAGAATGGTGAACACATAACCTTTCAGTGTACGACCCATCATCCGCCGACTGATACTGAGCCAGCGCTTGGGAACCGTCATCGTATTGGTGTCGTGATGCTCTTTCAGCTTATTCACTACAGTTCCTACCGTCAATGCCTCTACGATGATGAAAAGCAATATCAACAGGAAGGCGAAACCGACAGACACTAAATATTGTTGGGCTATCTCTGGTGACAGTCCTGTCTTCAGCACCAACTCTTGCTTCATGATGGTTGCAGAGAGTGCCGGTAACTGTATGGACAACAGCATCTCCAAGGCAGCGAAAACCACTGCGAAAATGACTGCCATCAACCATGAAGCCTTCAGAAACAGGCGGAAATGAGAGAAATATAAACCAAGCCCCCTGGAGATGACTCCCCGGTAGCTTCGGCTCTTAAACAATGCGTATTCCATTCTTCTTTACTATTTTGGCTACAAAAATACATAAAAAAGACGAAACCTACAAACACCTTGACATTATTTAAAAGATTCGTTCAACAACTTAGGATACTATAAAACCAACTTAGATTACAATTATGCAAGTTATGGTTTTCATTTTTGTTCATTAATGTTTTGAGAGGAATCTCACCTTTAGTCCTACCACTAACATCCTGCCTGGTGTGTAGAGCGCATATTTCCTCGATGACGAGTCGATACGGCAGTCTACCCTGTCAAAGATATTATCGACACCGATACTGGGTTCAATGACAGTCCATCTTGCCACATTAAAAGTATGAGTGGTATGGAGGTTCCACACCCCGAAGCCAGGAGCATCCTCGTAATCGGGATAGTAAGTCTTTGACTGTAGTCTGCCATTCAAGTTGATATTCATCTTGTATTTCCCCCACTGGTGATGGTAGTTAGCTGCAATGGTCGCAGCATGACGGATACTGCGCTCAAGGGTCATCCAGTCTTCCCCACTCTTGCTGCGGGCATAGGTATAAGCATAGTTTGCCGAGAGGTTGAAACCCTCAAACAGATTGACAGACACATTCAGTTGTACCCCCTTCACATCACCCTTGTCACTATTCCTGTAGAGGGAGTAACGTTCGAGTTTCGCCGCCTGGTCGGCAGTCATCTCAGGAAACTCTGTCTGTAGCATCTGTAAGGAGTTGGCATCCACGTCAATATTCTCTCTCACCACCATATCATTGATACGGTTCAGGAATCCCGTTACACCCACCACGATATAGTCGTTATGATATTCCGCATTGAGTGAGAAATAATGACTCTTCTCTGGTGAGAGGTCCTGATTACCAAAGATAATCTGTGCCTTTCCGCGATTAACGGAGAAATAGTGATAATAGAGCTCGTCCAGTCCCGGTGCACGGAAACCTGCGGAATAGGTGGCACGGAACCTGAAATTGCCCGGTGCATACATCAGGGTCGCCTTGGGTGTCAGGTGGTTCTTGAACGTCTCATGATATGTCCAGCGAAGGCCTACGGTAGCAGTAAAGTCACGAAGGAACTTCATCTCATGCTGTGCATAGGCAGCGAAAGTCGATACATGCTGGTCGATATTGCCAGACGATGCTGTCAGATAGTTCTTCTGCCAATCAGCACCGAAGATGGTGGTGGAGTTCGTCGTGAGACCGAGAATCGCTTTCAGCTGTCCCTCCATCGAGCGTTGTTTTTTCGACTGCACATAGTCGCCTACCTCATAAGACTTGGTGGCGACATCATATTCCTTACCATAACGGAAACGGTCTACCGTGAAATCTGCCTGCAACGAGTTGCGCCTGCTGAACTTATAGATACCGCCCAAGTTCCAACGGAAGCCCTTATACCTCATCTCATAGTCGGTTCCCCCAGACACATCCTCACGGGTTTCGGGACGGTCGGTAATCTTATAGGAATAACTGAGTCCTGCGTTGAATGCCAACATTCTGTTTGGCTTATAGGTGAACTTCTGACTGACCACATTCGAGCGGTAGCCGGTGAAGAGAGGAGCGATTGTCTCCTGTGTCTCCGTATCAGAGCCCTTCACGTATTCCAAGTTGTTGTTCTGATAACTGTCGGCACGGTCATGAGTGAAGGTGGTATAAGAACCAAAGCCGTTCTTGTAGATATCTAAACCAACCGTTTCTGTCAGAACTCCTTTCCCGCTTACTTTCAAGTCGTTATGCACATTGACCAAAGCATCAGTCGGTTGACTGGTGATGATGTTAATCACACCAGCGATAGCATCACTTCCGTAAAGGGAGGAGGCAGCGCCATCAAGCACCTCGATACGTTCTATGCGTGACATGTCGATGCGGTTCAGGTCCACATTATTAGAGATATCACCTGTCACCTTCTGTCCGTTGACCAGAATCAGGATATATTTATTCCCCAGTCCGTTCAGACGGAGGAATGTACCCATGGAGTTGGGTGCCATAGAGGTCTGTGGCATCATTCGTGTCAACGCCTGGTCGAACGTCGTAATTCCCTGCTCCTGTATCTCCCTTTTACTCATCACATGGACTGGTGTCGCCGTGGATTTCAGCCGCTGATGATGACCGGAGCCTGTCACCACGACAGGGTTCAGGTTATACGAACGACTCGTCTGGGTAGTGTCTATGTCTCCCTTTCTGTGAATCTGAGCCTCACAGGTAGTGTAACATGCCAGCAAACAGACAAAAAGTACAGGTAATCTCTTCATGATATTTTCTTTTAAAAGAGGAGATGCCGTCTCACGACCGCACCTCCTTTTGCAAACTTATATAATAATACTACAAAAAATTCTATTCAGTGGCGGTAGTCGGAGTAGACAACGCATCGGGAGTCCCCAGCTTCTTGATAGCCTCACGGGTGTGGTTCATCCACAAGGCACGAACCTTGGCACGCTCCGCAAGAGCAGGGATATACTCATCACCACTCTTATACTTCTTCCAACAAGCTTCTGTGAAATTGGTCTCGTAAGCCTCTGTCTCAATACCGGCCTCGTTAAACAAGGAGTACCAGCTCTCGGGGTCTTCCGGATCAGCCATGTCATTATGAGCATGGTCACCGGCAATAGACATCAACGGGTAGAGCTGTGCCTTGGTGGCTGTATTCTTGTCATAGTAACTGGTTTTGCCCATATCGCCAACCTGATAATCGAACTTACCGCCTCCGATGTGAGCCAGCACATCCTCTGCGTATGTCTCATTCATATCAACAGTACCTACATAGTAGTTCTTACTAAGGTTACGGAGTGCGTCTTCCAACTGCAGGTAACGGATGTTACCACCATAGTAGTCATAACCCTCAGGATTACCATGTCCCATGAAAGCGACAATACCCTTATTAACGGCAGCCTTGATGTCAGGCTCGTTATTCAAGACTGTTGCCAGTGCCTCTGCGTCACTTTCCTCAGCCATCAACGGAGTACCTACCACAACATTCAGGTCGAGACTCTTCATATATGCATCGGTGAAGTCACCGTTACGGTTGTTCATGAAGTCCTTGACATACGTGTCACGAACACGGCGATACTCCTCACCAGGAATCACCTGCAATGACTGTACGACAATCTGCTTATAGCCAGCGAGACCAATGGCGGTCAACCAGTGCTCCGGATCGAAGTAATCACGTGGTGCTACATTCTCACCGGCACGTGCATTGTTGATACAGATGGCGGAAGAGAAGGAAAGATACACATCCCAGCCACTGAACTGGCTCTTATAGTCAGCCACCACCTTGTCGAAGGTGTCATAAGCCTGTTCCCAGGTAGAACCGAAGGCAACTACCAGAATGACTTTGTCACTGCTCTTCTGACTGTTGACAATGCCATTCACTGTCTCCTGATAGCGGTCGTAATTTGAACGTTTGTTGTTGTTACTGCTGCTGTTGTCATCATCACCACACGCAGTAAATGTGGCACTGGTGATGAATGCCATCATGGCAATCATTAAGAATTTAATTTTCTTCATTGTTTCTTTGATTTAAGTTATACTTATATTTGTTTGTGAGTTTCTTTCCTTTGTTGAAACGGATAGTCAATGACGCATAGACAGTAGTCCCTGGCGTTGTGGTCCCCAGATGGAGCCCATGCGGTGTCTTGTCTATATAATTAAAGATATTGTCAACACCTGCCTCTAAGCGGTAGTTCTTTCCAAACTGATGGATTGTCGAAAGTCTCCATATCTGATAACCCTTGCCGTCACCATCCACCTGATAATACCGTTTACTAGACATACGACCATAGATACCGATGCCAAGATGATAGCATTTCGTGAAGTCATGATTCCATGTCGCATACCAGTTTGCCTTATGGTGTGCCATACCGTCAATGGTGACTTCTTTCATGACTTCATCTTCCGTGTCATACTGATGCGCCTTGGTGTCCAAATAACTGTATGACCCTCCTACCGTGAAATGCTTGGTCTGATAACGTGCCGTGAAGTCAACACCATAGGTCTTGGCATCCTCCATGTTCTGGTATTGGCGCACTCTCCTTGGGTCGTACTGGACAATCAGATCACCCGGTGCCTCACCCGTTGGTATCGTCACCAGCGCAATCATATTATCCACCTTATTATAATAACCAGAAAGCGTCATGGTCAGATTGCCAATACTATATTCCGCACTGAGTCCGAAATAGTTGGAGGTCTGTGCCTTCAGATCACTGTTTCCGAGATAGAGGAGCACCCCGTTCATATTACGCACATACTGATAATGCAGTTCCTTGGGGGTGGGAGTCTTATAGCCCTGACTCCATGTAGCCCTTAGCCGCAGGTCTTTGACCTTCAGCATCGCAGAGAGTTTAGGAGTCAGCCGGGTACCGAATCCCTCATTACGTGTCAGTCGAAGTCCTGCCGTCAGGTACAGCGGGTTAAGGAGTGCCCACTCATCTTGCACATACAATGCCTGGGTATTATCCGTTGCTTTTCCACCATTAACTCTCATCGGAGCCTCTAACCAGTCATGACGGTAATCGAATCCCGCACTCAGCTGTTGCTGATAGGGTAACCTAAACACACCTTTCAGGGTGATATGTGTCAGTCGTTGGTCACTTTGCAAATCCACGTCACCGGGGAAAAACGGATAATAGTTGGTGAAGCGTCCGTTCACGTATCCGTCAGTCAGTGTGGTGTCCGTATAGGCATATTTATAGGCATGCCGTTTCCAGTCAGCATCCAGGGTGATCACATCTGTCTCATTGAGTTTCCATTTTCCACCTACCGATACCGATGCGTTATTGTATTGCATATCATAGGTCTTGACATCCACACCGGGATGCTTGCCACAGGGGCGATAGATACGCTTCCAATAGATACTGCCATCGGCATAGAGCTCAATCTTAGGAGTCAGCTGGTAAGTGAGATGCTCTGCTATCTGCCAGTTAGTATGACGGTTGACCGTCTTGTTCCGAGAGTCGGTGATATGATATTCTGTCTGTGACAATGCTTCCTCGCTGGTATTCTGCCAACCGTCAGAGTGTTGTAACTGGAAATTGGTATAGGAAGAGAACTTCCCGAAATTCAAGGCAATACCGTTATGCTGACGGATATCTCCGTAAGAGCCGAAACGGCTGGTATTCTCTACCATCACACCTTGCTCACGATGTTTCTTGGTAATGACATTGATAACACCGGCAATGGCATCACTTCCATAGAGTGCTGACGAGGCACCCTTCACAATCTCTATCTTCTCAATGTTATGAGGGTCGATGAGTGAGAGGTCATTCTCACCACCGTTGTCACCATGCAGTCGGCGACCGTCAATAAGGATCAGTACATAACTATTGCCCAGTCCGTTCATCTGAAGATGAGAACCCATGTCATTCTCGTTGAACGCAAAACTTGCCGTCAGTCCCGAGAGAATATCCTCAATGCTCTTGCCGGCATATTGCTGCAACTGTCTCCCACTGATGACTTCTGTCTGAACAGGAGCATCCTTGAGCAGATGCTGCGTACCAGTACCTGTAACCACCACCTCCTGTATGCTGTCGTTACGCCAGATATTTCCTTGCGCACTGACAGACACACATGAATACATGGCAAGTATTCCTACCGTCAGAATCTTTTTCATTCACTTCGTATGATTCCCGCCAACGCATATTCCTGTGCGTGCGAACATTAATAAAAAACAGGCAGGTCTTCTGACTTTCCTCAGTCTGCTTTACCTTCCCGACTTATGTCAGTGGCGTTATACAAGCAAACCATCCAATGAGGATTACAGCTGCAGGTACAGTTCTGGACTCTCACCAGATTCCCTTACATCAGGCGGTATCAACCACCAGATTGCCTTTTCGGATGCAAAATTAGTGTAAATTTTGCGAACTGCCAAATATAACAGGCATTATTTTCTGTTCAGAACATTTAACAGGTTAATTCCCTTGGACACTCAATGAAGGTGGTTGCACCATGTGTTATAAGAAAAGAACGGTCCCTGAATCCCCATAAGACGCTGATGCATGGAATCCCTGCGTTTTGAGCCGTTTGGATATCCACGTCACTGTCTCCTACATAGACCGCAGACAAATCCGAAGGGAATGGAACTGGAATATCTAATTGTCGCATTGCCTCATAAACCGTGTCTGGAGCAGGCTTCTTATGAATACCCATGTCTTCGTGTTCTCCTATGGCGACGTCAATCTGTGGAAAGAAATGGGCTATCAGGTCTTGCGTAGCTGACATCATCTTATTGCTTACCACAGCAAGTTTACATCCTCTGTCTTTCAGTATTTTCAGCATCTCTGGTATACCCTCATAGGGCTTTGTCGTATCAAGGGAGTGTGCCATGTAATATTGACGAAAGGTAGCAAAAATATGTTCAAACTCTGGATGCTCAGCACCTTGGGGCACTGCCCGTTCCATCAACAGACGGACACCATTACCCACGAAACCACGAATGTCATCAACCGAATGTTCTGGCAATCCATATTGACGAAGCGCATAGTTAACTGATGCGGTCAGATCCTGTAACGTATCCAACAGGGTTCCGTCAAGATCGAAAATATATATGTCGTATTCTTTCATACTGCAAAGTTACAAAATGTTACACGATTCTTGCAAAATAATTTGTTTTTTCTCTCAATTTAGACTAACTTTGCACTTTGATGACGAAGTTTCTGATAGCAGCATCACATAGTGGCTCGGGCAAGACAACTATTGCGCGAGGATTGATGGCACTGCTGACTCAAAAGGGATATCGGGTTCAGCCTTTCAAGTGCGGTCCTGACTATATCGACACCAAGTTTCATGAGAAAGTTTGCGGCAGACCTTCCATCAACCTCGATACATTCATGGCGACACCAAAACATGTCCGTGAACTCTTTGAACGCTATGGCAAAGACGCTGATGTATGTGTCGTAGAAGGAATGATGGGACTCTTTGACGGTTATGACAAGGACAAAGGTTCGTCGGCAGAGATAGCAAGTGTCCTGGACATCCCTGTCGTATTGGTCATCGATGCCCAATCGGCAGCCTATTCCACGGCTGCTTTGTTGTCTGGATTTCTGAACTTCCGCAAAGACATCCAGTTCTGTGGCATTATATTCAATAAGGTGGGATCTGGGAAACATTTCCGTATGTTACAAGAAGTATGTGAGGAACAAGGTGTGGAGTGCCTGGGCTATCTGCCCAAGAGGACTTCCCTCGAACAAGGTTCCCGCTACTTAGGACTGGACTATAGTTCGATGCCAGAGGACCAGGACATTATTCATTTATTAGAGGAGACAGTGAGATGGGAAAGACTCTTAACGTTCTGATAGCACGGAATAGTGAGTCGTTCTCTTTTCTTTATCAAGAGGTGATTGACTCATTCCAGCATGTCCAGTTCTTTGATCCGGAAACAGAGATTCCTCATCTGGAGGGAATTGACTTACTCTATCTGCCAGGAGGTTATCCTGAAAAGCATTTGGAGGCATTGGTCAAGGCAGAGAGGACTCGCCATGCCATCAGAGAATATGCGGAACGAGGCGGACACATCATCGCCGAATGTGGAGGGATGATGTATCTCTGTAAGTCAATAGTAACTGATGAGGGGGAGTTTCCGATGTGTGGAGTACTTCCCTACCAGATTACGGCACGGAAAGCAGACCGTAGATTGACATTAGGCTATCGCCGCTTCGTCTTGGATGGTAAGGAATACAGGGGACATGAGTTCCACTACACCCAGTTCATGGGGGAGACTCCCAAGAGTGTCACGCAAGTCTATGATGCCAAAGGGAAGCCCGTGGACACACCCGTCCTTATATATAATAATGTGTTGGCAAGTTACACACACCTTTATTTAGTTGAGAATTGAGAGTTGAGAATTGAGAGTTTAGAGAGATGGAAACATATTTACACCCACTGATGTTCGTAGGTACTGGCAGTGATGTCGGCAAGAGTGTGATTGCCGCAGGATTCTGCCGTATCTTCAGACAAGACGGCTACTCCCCCGCTCCTTTCAAGGCGCAGAACATGTCGCTTAACTCCTATGCCACACCAGAAGGACTGGAGATAGGACGTGCCCAAGCTGTACAGGCTGAGGCAGCAGGCATACCCTGTCATACGGATATGAACCCTATCTTATTAAAGCCACAGTCTGACCACACGTCCCAAGTGGTGTTGAACGGCAAACCTGTAGGTAATCAATCGGCAGGCAGTTATTTCCGTCATGAAGGAAGGGAATATCTCCGTCAAGCTGTTCATGAGGCTTTCGACCGTCTTGCCTCCCAATATAACCCTATTGTGATGGAAGGAGCAGGCAGCATTTCCGAGATCAACCTTCGGAAAGTCGACTTGGTGAATATGCCCATGGCAATATATGCAGGTGCTGATGTCATCCTTGTAGCCGATATTGACCGCGGGGGTGTCTTTGCCAGTGTGTATGGCAGTATCATGCTCTTGACCGAAGAAGAGAGGAAATATGTTAAGGGGATTATTATCAATAAGTTCCGTGGTGACATTCAACTCTTCCAAGAAGGTATTGAAATCATTGAGAATCTGTGTCATATCCCTGTACTGGGTGTCCTTCCCTACTTCACCGACATCCATATCGAGGAAGAGGACAGCGTGTCACTGGAACACAAAGCGCACCATGCACAAGGCACCTCATTAAACTGTGCCGTCGTCCTTCTGCGTCACATGAGTAACTTTACCGACTTTGACGTGTTGGAGCAGGACCCTCGCATACATCTATACTATGCCAGTAACCCGTCAGATATCGAGGATGCTGATATCATTATCTTGCCAGGTTCCAAGTCAACGATTGATGACCTGTATCATTTACGGCGCAACGGCATGGCTGAGGCAATCATCAAATCTCGTCGGCGTGGTGCCACTGTACTGGGTATCTGCGGAGGATATCAGATGATGGGACGTGAGGTCTGTGACCCTCACCATACGGAAGGAGATATTGAGCGTATACCGGGACTGGGACTGTTACCTGTCACCACCACCATCGATGGTGAGAAGACAACCCGGCAGGTGACCTGTGAATATGGACAAGGTTACGAGATTCACCAAGGTATCACGACACCTTTGGAAACTCCGTCTCCCCTATTGCACTTGCAGGATGGCACAGAAGACGGTTACCTGGTGGACGACCACTGTATGGGTACCTATGTCCATGGCATTCTCGACAACACCTCCTTCATCGACTATCTTTTGAAGCCCTTTGCCGATCAGTTGGCTAAGGACAGCACCCCCTTTGACTACCATACTTTCAAAGAGGAGCAATACAACCGTCTTGCCGACCATATCCGTCAATATGTGGATGTGGAGAAAGTATATCAAATAATCAGTCACCATGCCTGATATCCTGATTGCCATATTACCCCTTCTGGGAGGTTGGACACTGGACCTGCTGCTGGGTGACCCTTCATGTCTCCCCCATCCTGTGGTATGGTTTGGGAAGATGATAGCTTGGGGAGAACATCGTCTGAACAAAGGAAGACACCGCATGCTGAAAGGAGCACTGCTGGCTCTTGTTCTCATCATCTTTGTTTTTACAGCCGGTTGGCTGCTCAACCGTTATCTGCCCATCCTCAATGTCGTCATCATCTTCTTCTGTCTGGCAGGAACGACCCTTATCCGGGAAGTACGACAAGTATTCCTCGCCGTGGACAGGTCTCTGGACGAAGGACGGGAACAGGTGGCACGCATCGTAGGAAGGGACACTTCAGAGCTTTCGGCACAGGAGGTAAGGACAGCGGCATTGGAGACCTTGGCAGAGAACCTGAGCGACGGTGTGATAGCCCCTCTGTTCTGGTTTGCCTTGTTAGGAACACCTGGCATGCTTGCCTATAAGATGGTCAACACCCTTGACTCCATGATTGGCTATCACACAGAGCGTTACAAGGATTTTGGCTGTTGTGCCGCAAGGATCGACGATATTGCCAATTTCATCCCTGCACGTCTTACCGCCCTGTTGATGGTCATCGTCTCAGGGAAATGGGACCTCTTTGGTTTCGTATGGAAATACGGTAGTCACCATGCCAGTCCCAACAGTGGCTATCCTGAGGCTGCCCTCGCAGGCATCCTGCATTGTCGTTTCGGGGGTCCTCATTATTATTTCGGGGAGCGTTTTGACAAACCCTTCATTGGGGAAAATGAAAAACTGCTGGACACGAGTGACATGAAAAAAGCCATCCGTATCAACAGGATGGCTGAAGTGCTGATGATCATACTCATCATCTTATATCAGTGGATGTGTTACTAAACTGCACACAACCAGATAGACAGTCAGTTCCACCAACAGGCAAACAGCACCGCAACAGTCGCCGGTATACCCTTGTAGCCGCTGACGGATAAGCAGGTAAAGAAAATACATCACCAGACAAGGCATAAAGATAATCATCGTCCATGGCAGACGGGTCAGATAAAGGAACGCAGCCATGGGGAGGAGCCCTTGTACGGCAAGACTCACCCCTGCCTTCCATTCCATTTTCCGGTAGACGGTCTTTGACTTAGCTTCCTCCTCCTTACGGGCATAGGGCAACATCAGTATCAACTGACTGGTCACCATCTTACTATAGGGGTCGGCGGCAAATACCACCAAGGCAGCCAGTTCGGGAGTCAGGGAATAGAGCGTCGTCCCTAACAGCAACTCATAGAACACCAGTCCCAGCACACCATAGGTGCCGATACGGGAGTCTTTCATGATGTCAAGAATACGCTGACGGTCTCTCCCGCCACCACCAAAACCATCCATGAAATCTGCCAATCCGTCCTCATGGAGAGCACCGGTCATCAACAGACGCACCGCCATCGCAGTGATAACAACCACCAGGTATGGCAATACCATACTGCCGAAATAGAGGATGGCAGCCATCGCTCCCCCCGTCAGCCAACCTACTAAGGGCCAATGCTCCACAACGGTCTTATAACATTCCTTGGGTGGTTCATGCAATCGCCAGAAAGGAAGTCTGGTGAAGAAAATCAATGCCGCCCATATACGGTCGTACCAGTGAGTCTGGTCAATAGATATCTCCATAGGTCAGAAGTATTTGGTAATATTAGCTTTCTGAAAAGTGTTCATCTCGTTAACCATCCTTACGGCAGAGTCAATAATAGGATAAGCACACAAGGCTCCCGTTCCCTCTCCTAATCGGAAACCCAGACGAAGCAGTGGTAAGGCTCCCATGGCATCCAGCAACTTCCGATGACCACCCTCGTCACCACAATGGGTGAATATCATATATGACTGGCTTTCGGGACACAAACGGATAGCGGCTAAGGCACAGGCGGTCATGATAAAGCCATCGACCAGGATGATGACATGGCGCTCAGCCGCTCTTAACATGGCACCAATAGCGGCGACCATCTCATAACCTCCAAAATAGCGAAGGATATCCTGAGTGGTCTGCAGTGAGGAGGCAGCATGACTGACAGACTCTGCCAACACCTCATACTTATGACGAATACCCGGATGATCCAGACCGGCTCCAGCCCCGACACATTCTTCCAAAGGAAGATGACAGAACAGATGCATCCAGATACTGGACGGGGACGTATTGCCAATACCCATCTCTCCGATACAAAGGATGTTACACCCCTCAGCGACACACTCGTCAACCAATGAGGCTCCTGTCTCTATCGCCTTGTCGTACTCCTCTTCCGACATGGCAGGCTCATGAAGGAAATCCCTGGTGCCGCAGGCTATCTTTTTGTGGATGATGCCAGGAACCTTGGACAAGTCATAATCCACACCCACATCAACGATGCGCAAAGTGAAACCATGCTGACGGCAAAACATATTCACACCGCCACCGCCATGCGTGAAGTTGATCATCTGCTGCCATGTGACATCACGGGGAGACACACTGACACCCTCCCGCTCTATGCCGTGGTCACCACCTAACAGCAGATGGCAGGGATGCACTAACGAAGGGGACAGTGTCTGTTGAATCAGACAGACCTGCATCGCTAACTCTTCCAGTCTGCCCAACGAACCCTTCGGCTTGTTCAGGTTATCAATTCTCTCCTGAATGGAGGGACGTAATGTCTCATCAGGAGATGATATATTAAATGTTCTCATTTCACTTTCAAAGGTATTCCACTCACCATCAGGATCACTTCATCAGCTTTCGCTGCGATATACTGGTTCATCCACCCTTCCAGGTCGGTAAACTTCCGTTGGATGGCATTCTCACTGACACCACCACTTCCTATCTCGTTGGTGACGAAGATGAAGGTAGCCTCCTGTGAGGTGAAGCGGTCAAACTCAGCCTTTGCCTGTTCCAAAGTCTGTTCTACCTCATTATTCTCAAAAAAGAAATTCGTCAACCATAAGGTCACACAGTCTATCACGATGACACGTCCCGTCAGCTCGTGTCTGCTCAGGAATTTCTCTTCCTCGATATTCGTCCACTGAGGTCCGCGACGCTCCTGGTGTCTGAGCACCCGCTGCCGGAACTCCTCGTCCCACACATGGGCTGTGGCAAGATAAACAGGATTCTCAGCCAACTGCAAAGCTAATTGCTCAGCATGCTGACTCTTGCCCGAACGTTGTCCACCAGTAATCAGAATGATACGTCTCATCTTTTTGTTATATTTTGCTGCAAAGTTACAGAAAATTATTAACTTTGCAGCAAGTATGAAGAAAATTATTGTTGCAGGAATAGGTCCTGGAGGACCTGAGGACATGACACCGGCAGTAACGGAAGCCATCAAGGAGGCAGAGGTGATTGTCGGTTATAAGTTCTATTTCCAATTCATCAAATCCTTCATCCCTCCGCAGTGTGAGTGTATCGACACAGGGATGAAAAGAGAGCGTGAGAGGGCTGAGCTGGCTTTTATACAGGCAGAACAGGGGAAGACGGTTGTCGTGATATCGTCTGGTGATGCTGGTATCTATGGCATGACACCACTGATCTATGAGATGCGGAAAGAACGGGGTTCCGATGTTGAGGTCTGCTCCCTGCCTGGCATCTCCGCTTTCCAGAAAGCGGCATCACTGTTAGGGGCTCCTATCGGACACGACCTGTGTGTCATCTCTCTCTCGGACTTGATGACACCTTGGGAGACGATAGAGCGTCGTATCCGTGCCGCCGCCACTGGTGATTTCGTTACTGCTGTCTATAATCCCAAGAGTCATGAGCGTTACTGGCAACTGTACCGCTTACAAGAACTCTTCCTGCAGGAACGCTCAGGAAGCACTCCTGTGGGTTTTGTCCGCCAGGCTGGCAGACCAGAGCAGAACATAAAGGTGACGACTCTTCATGACTTTAATCCCGAGGAGGTTGATATGTTTACCGTCATCCTCATTGGTAATTCCCAGTCGTATATCGAGGACGGGAAGATAATTACCCCCCGTGGGTATAACCTCACCTCTCACCCCTCACCTCTCACTTCTAATGAAAAACCCGGTCAGCAGATTATGATACAGAGTTTCAGACGTATTGAGTCTGAGTTGCAGGACAAGGACATTCCTCTTGACCGCAAATGGGCGCTGCTACATGCCATCCATACCACTGCCGACTTTGAGATGGAGCATATTCTCTATACCGACGAGGGGGCTGTGGAGCATCTGTATAAGATGGTGAAGGATGGCAGTCTGAGAACCATTGTGACGGATGTGACGATGGTGACCAGTGGCATACGTAAAGGTGCCTTACAACGACTGGGCGTGGAGACGAAGTGTTACCTGCAAGACCCACGGGTGGCTGAGATGGCTTCCGCAGAGGGTATCACCCGGACGCAAGCGGGTATTCGTCTTGCCGTCGAGGAGCATCCTGACGCTCTCTTTGCTTTCGGTAACGCACCGACGGCACTGATGGAACTCTGCGACTTGATCCGTAAAGGCAAGGCGCATCCTGCTGGTATCATCGCCGCTCCTGTGGGTTTCGTCCATGTCTGTGAGTCGAAACACATGGTGAAGCCTTTCCGCGACATTCCCAAAATCATTGTCGAAGGGCGCAAGGGTGGCAGTAATCTTGCCGCCACGCTCTGTAATGCGATACTTTGTTACGATGATGCCGCACAACTAAAACCTGGGAGAGACTTGTGAAGAAAGGAAGAGTTGAAAAATGGAAGAATTGAAGTTTATCATTATTGGTATCACGGATAATCCGAAGCCGTTCTTTCCTCCTGAGGTGATGGAGGTCATCAAGAACGGAAAGGTATTCTCGGGTGGCAAGCGTCATCATGAGATTGTCGCCCCCTACCTCCCTGCTGATGCGCAGTGGATTGACATCACCGTACCCCTTGATGCCGTCTTCGAGCAATATCAACTCTCAACTCTCAACTCTCAACTCTCAACTATAACCATCTTCGCCAGTGGCGATCCGCTGTTCTTCGGTTTTGCCAATACGGTACAGCGGAAGATGCCGAATGCGGAGATAGTGGTCTACCCTACTTTCAACTCCCTGCAGATGTTGGCTCACCGTCTGGTGATACCCTACCATGACATGCGTATCGTCTCACTGACCGGCAGACCCTGGCAGGAGTTCGACCGTGCCCTGATAGAACGGGCAGACAAGATAGGAGTGCTGACAGACAGGGAGCACACCCCTTCCGCTATAGCCCAAAGGATGCTGGAGTATGGTTATGACCAATATGCCATGTATGTGGGGGAACACCTCGGCAACACAGAGAAAGAAAGGCTGACGACCCTCTCCCTCCAGGAAGCCGCCGTGTGTGAGTTCTCCCACCCTAACTGTCTCATACTCTCCACACTTGACGCACAACGCTCTCCTAAACCTTTCGGTATCCCCGACAGTTCCTTCACCCTCTTAGACGGCAGGACAAAGATGATTACCAAAATGCCGATTCGCCTGATGACCTTACAGGCACTCGACCTTCCCAGACGGCATACACTATGGGACATCGGCTTCTGCACAGGAAGCATCTCGATAGAGGCGCGCCTGCTGTTTCCTCATCTGCATATCGATGCCTTTGAGATCCGTCCTGAGTGTGAGTCTATCATCCAAGAGAACATGCGTCGCTTTGGTGCCCCTGGCATCCATATCCACATGGGCGATTTCCTCCATTGCCAACTCCCCATTGCCAATTCTCCATCACAACGCCCTGATGCCGTTTTCATTGGCGGACATGGAGGACAGTTGAAGGAGATAATGACGAAGGTGGTCAGTGTCCTTGCTGATGACGGCTGCATCGTCATGAATAGTGTCATCGCTCCCAAGGTGACCACTGACAGTCAGCAACTATGGAACGAGGCTTGCGAGGCATTAGGACTCCAGCAGGAGGCACCCGTCAGAATACAACTCAATGACCATCATCCAATAACAATACTGAAATGCAGAAAATAGCAATCATACCAATCAGTGACGCTGGCAAGGATATCGCCAGCGACCTGTGCAGAGAACTGAAAGCAAAGGTGATAGAACGCTCTGAGGTCGGCAAGCAATGGAAGAACTTCAACGGGTTTATCTTCATCGGTGCCATGGGTATCTGTGTGCGCACCATCGCTCCCTATATAAAGGATAAGCATGAGGACCCTGCCGTCGTCTGTGTGGACACCTTCGGACAGCATGCTGTCTCTGTGTTGTCCGGACATATCGGAGGTGCCAACGACCTCACATCTGAGGTTGCCGCTATCCTCGGGGCAAGGGCGGTCATCACCACGCAGAGCGACAATGCAGGACTGTGGGCACTCGACACTTTTGCGGAGCGTTTCAACTGGGCAATAGCCAGCGAGGACGACATGAACGAATGTATCTATGCTTTCGTCAATAAGAGACCGACTGCTTTGTTGATGGAAGTCTGTGACGAGGGTACGGACTATCTGGAGAAGACCCTCCCCGACCATGTCACCATCGTCAAGAGTCTTGCTGAGGTCGATCCCGCACATTATAGTCTTGTCATCATCGTGTCACCCTACAACCTCTGTGCTCCTGCTGGAATACTGGAACTACATTTCGTCCCGATGATCGCTTCATTGGGTTTCGGTCTTGCCAGTCATCCCGATGACTACATGGATATCTACGACCAGATAGACGAGACACTCAGCAGAATAGGTATATTACCCTGCTACAAACACTATTGCACCATCGACGTGAAAGCGGATGAGGAGTTCATTGATGTTCTGGAGGACTATGGCGAGGAGGTGGTGTTTTACTCTGCTGAGGAATTGGCGAAGGTGGAGGTACCCAACCCCAGCGATGTGGTCAATAAGCATGTGGGGACTCCCAGTGTCTGCGAGGCTGCTGCCATCCTCGGCTCTAACCATGGAAAACTCATCGTTCCTAAGGTGAAGGGTAAGAACTGGACGGCAGCCCTTGCCATCGACTATAAATACCTGCGGGAGGAGAAGGGACATATCGAGATTGTGGGTGCTGGTCCTGGTGACCCTGACTTGGTGAGTGTCCGTGGTCGTAAGATGCTGGAGCGTGCCGACCTGATTCTGTATGCGGGCAGTCTTGTTCCCAAGGAACTCACTGACTGTCATAAGGCTGGAGCCATGGTACGCTCGTCGGCAGACATGAGTCTGGAAGAGCAGTGTGACCTGATGAAGAGGTTCTACGACCAGGGGAAATACATCGTTCGTCTGCATACGGGTGACCCCTGTATCTTCGGTGCCATCCAAGAGCAGATGGCATTCTTCGACCGTCAGGGAATGGACTATCATATCACACCGGGCATCTCCTCTTTCCTGGCTGCCGCTGCCGAGTTACGCAGTCAGTTTACCATCCCGGAGCGTTGTCAGACGATTATCCTGACTCGTGGCGAGGGACGTACTCCGATGCCTGAGAAGGAACAGCTGCACCTGCTTGCCAGGAGTCAGTCGACGATGTGTATCTTCCTCAGTGCCGCCATTGTCGACGAGGTACAGAAGGAGTTGCTGATGGAATATCCGGAGGACACTCCTGTTGCTGCCTGCTATCACCTGACATGGGGAGACCAGAAGATCTATCGTGGCAAACTAAAAGACCTTGCGAAGATCGTCCATGACAACCACCTTACCCTCACGACCATGCTCGTCGTCGGTGAGGCTATCGATAATCGTCATGGACTCTCCGAACTCTATAACAAACACTTCACTCACCTGTTCCGGAAAGGTGAGGCATAGCTCGATGTAATAGCTTAACTATTTTTAAGAAAAATAATAGGTGTAAGGAGAACAACGTATTGATATTTTTTGTAATTTTGCAGAGTTTTAAAGAAGTATTTAGTATATACGCTTGGTTTTCAGGCAGTTAAGGAAAAGAGACAAGTTTAAATGAGACAATTAAAGATTCAGAAAAGTATTACGAATCGTTCAAGTGAGGCACTGGATAAGTATCTGGTTGAGATTGGACGTGCACCACTGATTAGTATTGATGAGGAAATTGAGCTTGCACAGAAGATCCGCAAGGGCGGTCCTGAAGGAGAACGTGCTAAGGACAAGCTGGTGACAGCAAATCTTCGATTCGTGGTATCAGTTGCTAAGCAGTATCAGCATCAGGGATTGACGCTTACTGATTTGATTGATGAGGGTAACATTGGTTTGATTAAAGCCGCACAGAAGTTTGATGAGACACGTGGCTTCAAATTCATTTCTTATGCCGTTTGGTGGATTCGCCAGAGTATTCTCCAAGCTATTGCTGAGCAGAGCCGTATTGTACGTCTCCCATTGAACCAAGTAGGTAGTCTGAACAAGATTAACCACGAGATTAACAAATTTGAGCAGGAGAATCAGCGCCATCCCTCAGTCTCAGAGCTGAGTGAAGCGACAAACCTTGACGAGGATAAGATCGGGCAGAGTCTGATGGCAGACGGTCATCATGTTTCGATTGATGCACCTTTCCAAGATGGTGAGGACAATTGTATGCTTGACGTTATGGCAAGTGGTGATGATTCCCGTACCGACCGCCAGGTAGACCATGAGTCAATGGCTTTGGAATTGAACACAGTCCTTCAGAAAGTATTGAAAGACCGTGAGATTACCATTATTCGTGAATGCTTCGGTATCGGTTGCCATGAAAAAGGTCTTGAGGAAATTGGTGACCGTTTGGGACTGACCCGTGAGCGTGTCCGTCAGATACGTGAAAAAAGTATTGCAAAACTCCGTGAATCGGGTAATGCACGTATTTTAATGAAATATTTGGGGTAAAATCTTTGCTTCCTCATAATTATTTTGTAATTTTGGGGCTATGAATAATAAAGCAAACCTTATAATATTAATGGTGGGCATGTTTATATTCATGCCCACCTTTTGTTTTTCTAAAGAAAAGTCTGACTCCAGCATCCTTGAAAAGATGTGGAGTTACAAGCGTAATTACACACATCAGAATATTGGTAATACCACTAACACATACATGCGCTACACTCTGAATACCGAGCGTCGCAACTTCACCATGTTCCTGATTCCCTCGCTCTATGCCTTTGCCAAGGACGACCGCCAGTATATCTCTGAGATATATGGAAAGATGGAGATAGAGAGTCTGCACAAGTTTAATATCAGACCGCAAATTATCAGTAGTAACATACCCCATGACCGGCAGGTGAGCGATGCGTTTATCAATTTCTCTACGCCCAACATCTACGACATGACGTTATATGACGACATGATACTATCGCCTTTCTATCGGAGCAACAGGTTCTACTACCGCTATAAGATAGAAAACGAAGATGCCAACATCGTACATGTCAACTTCCGTCCCAAGTTGAAGAACACGCAGTTGGTCAAGGGATACGCCTTGGTAAACAGAAATACGGGACGCATTGTATATACAACCTTCGATGGTGAGTATGACATGCTAAAATTCCATATCGACGTGGTGTTAGGTTCCGAGAACACGAGCTCCATATTGCCACAGCGTTGCACTTCCGATCTGAAGTTCAACTTCATGGGAAACAAGGTAACGTCACATTTTCTTGCTACTTACGATAACCCGACCACATTGCCAGACACCCTTAATGAGGTTCACGATCGTGAAAAGATGGACTCGTTGAGGACATTTCAGTTGAATGACCTGGAGAAGGAAATCTATCGCAAATATGATGAGCAGAAAGCGAGAGAACATGCCGAGTGGCTAAAGGAGAAAGAGAAAGAAAAGGAGGATTCCCTTCACCCAAAGAAACGGTCGCTGGGTGATTTCCTATGGGATATCGGTGACAAACTGGTAACCAGTTCTCATGCCGATGCCTTAGGAGCCAAGCTCACACTCTCCCCTATCCTCAATCCACAGTATATCAGCTACAGTCCCAGCCGAGGATTGTCGTATAAGATACAACTTGGTGCTCGTTACAACTGGAATAAGAAACGTTATCTGACTATTAAGACACAGATAGGCTATAATTTCAAGATCAAGCAGTTTTTCCACTACACCCCTATCAGGATGACCTATAATCCTAAGCGTAACGGTTATGCTGAACTTGTCTTCGCCAATGGTAATCGTATCTCCAACTCCAGTATCATACAGACTATCAAGAATATGAATCCCGATGTGGAGTTTAAGGAGAATCCCAATGTGGAGTTTAAGGATATTGAAGACCTGGGCCTAAACTACTTCACGGACAATTATATTAAGGCATACAATAATGTGGCAGCTTTCGACTGGCTGGAAATCAAGACTGGTATTGTTTTCCACATTCGAAGACCTGACAATAAGGAAGCGTTGCGGCGATTCAAACAACCCACATCCTTTCGCAGTTTTGCTCCCTCACTGACCCTGCATGTATCCCCCTGGAATCATGGACCCTATCTGACGATGAACTATGAGCGTAGCATCAAGGGGATACTTGGTTCCAATTCAGAGTATGAGCGCTATGAGTTTGATGTCAGTCATAAGTTCAAACTCAACCGCCTGAGACTGGTCAATCTGAAAGGTGGTTTCGGATTCTATACAAACAACGAGACAACCTATTTCCTGGACTATGCCAATTTCCATGAAGAGAACCTCCCTGGTGGATGGGAAGATGAATGGACAGGCTATTTCCAGTTGCTGAACAGTGACTGGTACAATATGTCCAAGTACTACCTGCGACTCAACACCTCCTATGAGTCTCCCCTACTTGTCTTCTCGTTTCTGCCCTTCGTAGGAAAGTATATTGAGCATGAGACAATCTATCTTAGTCTGCTCTCCATCCAGCACACACGGCCTTATGCTGAAATAGGTTATGGCATCACGACCCGTTTCATCTCCATCGGCGCTTTTGCCAGTATGCTTGGTAAGAAATTTGAGAAATTCGGTGTCAAGTTTACCTTTGAGTTATTCAGAAACTGGTGAGATTATGCGCAAACCCCTTATTGTATACAAGGCAAGTGCAGGCAGTGGTAAAACCTTTACATTGGCAACCGAGTATATCAAACTGCTGGTCGTCAATCCACAAAGCTATCGGACTATCCTTGCCGTCACCTTTACCAACAAGGCGACGGAAGAGATGAAGATGCGAATCTTGAGCCAGCTGTATGGTATCTGGAAAGAACTTCCTGACTCGGAGAGTTATACCCGTAAAGTACAGCAAGAGACAGACCTTTCTCTCCCCGTTGTCAGAGAACGTGCTGGAGAGGCACTTCATCTGCTCTTGCATAACTATAACAGTTTCCGCGTTCAAACGATAGATGCCTTTTTCCAGAGTGTGCTCCGGAACCTCGCCCGTGAGTTGGATTTGACAGCCAACCTCCGTGTCGGACTGAGTGGCGACCAAGTAGAGGAAATGGCTGTCGACCTGCTGATTGATAACCTCAAGCACACAGATGCCATCCTGCAATGGCTACTCCATTATATCATGGAAAGTCTCAGTGATAACAAGAGCTGGAGCACGGATGATGAGAAGAGGACGAGTTTTGTTCGTGAAATCAAGAACTTTGGCAAAACGATCTTCCGTGATTACTATAAGGAACATCGGGCTGAGTTAAACAAGAAGATGGCAGAGGAAGGATTCTTTGACCATTATACACAAGTCCTCCGTCAGATTCGGGATGATGCCAAAGAGAGGATGCTGACTATTGCCGCTACATATTTTGATACCTTGGAGCAAGAAGGTTTCTCTGTTGCCGATATGAAAAGTAATACCCGTGGTGTTTCTGGCTACTTTATGAAGATCAAGAACGGAGTGTTCGACAATTCCATTCTCAACACAACAGCTGTCAAAGCCATGGAGGCTCCGGAGAACTGGTATAAGAAAGACCATCCCAGAGCCGAGGAGTTACATCTTCTTGCCGACCAAGTACTGATACCTATGCTACGGTATGCTGAAGTTGAAAGGGAAAAGCAATGGAAACTGTATCAATCGGCTCACCTGACACTCAGCCATCTTAACAATATCCGACTGTTGAGCAGTATTGAGCAAAAGGTCAAGGATATCAACAATGAAGCTAATGTCTTCCTGTTAGGTAATACCCAACATCTGCTACACTCACTAATACAAGACAGTGACGCACCCTTTGTCTTCGAGAAAATAGGTGCTCAACTGCATCATATAATGATTGACGAGTTTCAGGACACGAGTACGGTTCAATGGCAGAACTTCAAAGTATTGATGCTGGAGTGTATGAGTCATGTAGGCTCCGAGAACCTGATTGTAGGTGATGTTAAGCAGAGTGTCTACCGCTGGCGTTCTGGTGATTGGCGTTTGCTCAACCATATCGAACAGCAGTTTCCGCAGGAGATGATGGAGGTTCGCCCTTTGCAGACCAATTATCGTTCTGAGCGTAACATTATCTTATTTAATAATAACTTCTTCTCTGCCGCTATTCGTCAGGAGCATGATGCCCTTCAGGAACAGAACACCATAGGAGCGGAACTGTTGAGGAATGCCTATGCGGATGTCAGTCAGCAAATACCAGACCATCGGGACTCTAAGGGGTATGTGGATATCCGGTTGTTGCCAGCCATAGACTATCGGGAGCGAACCTTGGAGTTATTGAAAGAACATATCGTGACCTTATTGGGATGCGGTATCCCACAAAACAAGATCGCTATCCTTGTCAGGACAAATGACACCATCACACTCATTGCCAATTATTTCTCCGAACATTTGCCTGAGGTGAGTATTGTGAGCGACGAGGCTTTCCGCTTAGATGCCTCTGTCTCTGTTCAGTTGCTCATCAATGCTCTATTCCTACTTACCCATCCCACAGACTCTTTGACAAAAGCCAATATCATCAAGTCATATCATCAGGATGTGTTGTGCGACAACCTGTCAGATGCCGATTTGTTAATCAAAAGCGTCCATGCAGACCATCTGTTACCTGAGTCATATATAATGCATTTTGAGGAACTGCTGATGCTCCCCCTTTATGAGTTGGTTGAACAGCTATACATGATTTTCCAACTCCACCGCTTGAAAGATCAAAGTGCGTATCTATGTGCTTTCTATGATTGTCTGATGGAGTTCACGAGAGACAACAGCACCGATATTGATGCTTTCATCGAGACTTGGGAACAGGAACTTCATAAGAAGACGATTCAGAGTGATGAACTTAACGGCATTCGTGTCCTGACCATCCATAAGAGTAAGGGATTGGAATTCGACAACGTGCTACTACCCTTTTGTGACTGGAGGTTGGAGCGTGTTGACACTATCTGGTGTGAACCTCAGGAAGAACCATTCAGTCAGCTTCCTGTAGTGCCTGTCGATTATAGTCAGAAGATGCTGGGTACCATCTATGAGAAAGACTACCAGAACGAGCATCTGCAATTGACTGTCGATAATCTCAATCTCTTGTATGTTGCCTTCACTCGGGCATGCAAGAATCTCTTTGTCATAGGAAAACGCAATGCTGGTAAAACACGTTCTGCCTTGATTGAGCGTGTCCTTCCAGAATTGACATTAGACGGAGCTGTGCTGGATGGGATAGAAGACCAGAATACAGATGTCTCTTTTTCGTATGGTATGCTCTATACAGATCAGGAAGAGAAACGTCGTACAACAGAAAATGTGTTCCTTCAGTCCTCTGACCAGATTCCAGTGGAAATGGCTGTCTTCGGTAACAAGACAGAGTTCCGTCAGAGCAATAAGAGTCGTGAGTTTGTGGAGACAGACGATGAGACAGCCCAACAGGGATATATCAAAACAGGTAGTATTCTCCACTATGTATTCTCAACTATACGCACGACGGAAGACGTACCCGAAGCCTTACGGCAGCTGGAACAGGAAGGTGTCCTTTATGACGAGGAGATAACAGTAGCTAAATTGTCGTCTCTGCTCACCAAGCGATTTGCTGACCCCCGAGTCAAGGAGTGGTTTTCTGGTAAATGGACCTTGTATAATGAGTGCTCCATTATCTATACTGACGAACATGGAGAGGTCTGTGAGCGCCGTCCTGACCGCGTGATGTCTGATGGCAACAGAATGATAGTCGTCGACTTCAAGTTTGGTCATCCCAGACCGGAATATCAGGAGCAAGTAAGGGAGTACATGACACTATTGAAACAGATGGGACACCAACAGGTAGAAGGTTATCTGTGGTATGTGTATAGCAATCAAATAGAACCAGTCAAATGAAATCATTCTTAGAATACGTTGCCGAGGATATCATCAGGAAATATGGTCATGACCTGTCACGTACAGCAATCGTATTTCCCAACAAGCGTGCCGCACTATTTATCAATGAGTACCTGGCACGATTGGCAGACCGGCCTATCTGGAGCCCGTCATATATCACGATTAGCGATCTTTTCACGTCACACACCCATCGGACCGTTGCGGATCCGATCAAACTGGTTTGCGACCTTCACCTGTCGTATGTTGAATGCACAGGTATTGACGAGACTCTCGACCATTTCTATGGATGGGGACAATTGTTGTTATCTGACTTTGATGACATTGATAAGAATATGGCGGATGCCGACAGGGTGTTTGCCAATCTGCGTGATATCCACGAGTTAGATGATATCAGCTATCTCACGGAGGAGCAACGTGCCATCATCAAACAGTTCTTCAGTAATTTCTCTGATGAGCATAATAGTGTGTTAAAGGAACGCTTCCTCAAGCTTTGGAGTCATTTCGCAGATATCTATCATAACTATAACCAACGACTGGAGCGTCAGGGTATTGCCTATGAGGGAGCTTTATACCGGCAGGTGGCTACTGACGAAAGCATCACTTTTGATTATGACCGCTACCTTTTTGTGGGTTTCAATCTCTTGCATCAGGTGGAGAGGCGGATTTTCAGACACTTGATGAAAGAAGGTAAGGCTTTCTTTTATTGGGACATCGACCACTATTACAAGACACAGGAGGCAGGGTATTATCTGTCACAGTATCTTGGTGAGTTTCCTAACGAGTTGGATATGCACGATGATGCCATTTTCAACCAGTTCCGGAAACCTAAGGAAATCAGTTATGTCTCTGCGCCAACAGAGAATATCCAGGCTCGATATGTCAGCACATGGCTGAAGGAACACCGGCGTTATGCTGATGGCAAGCGTACTGCGATTATTCTTTGCGATGAGCAACTTCTTCCTGTTGTCATCCACTGTATCCCACAGGAGGTGGAGAAAGTGAATGTCACAACAGGTTATCCCCTGACACTCACGCCTGCCGCCTCTTTGGTTATTCAGTTGATAACACTTCAGACAGGAGGTTATCGTCCCCGTCTGCTAACGGCAATCCATCGTCACCCTTATTACAGGTATCTGACAGATGAACTGCTGAACAGTTGTGAGGCAACAGGTATCTTCCAGACTGAGCCTGTCCTTCAATGGATAGCACGGCTGCTCCGACATATCGCGCAACAAGCAAACAAGGAAGACAATAAAGGACAGGAGGCATCACTTCGCGACGAGTCCCTTTTCCGTATGTATACGCTCATTAATCGTCTTGCGACACTGGTGCATAATGGTGACCTCTCTGTAGACCTCACTACCATGCAAAGGCTGGTACGCCAACTGATACAGACAACCTCTGTCCCCTTTCATGGAGAACCAGCTGAGGGTATTCAAGTGATGGGTGTATTGGAATCGCGCAACCTTGACTTTGATCATGTACTGATGCTTTCTTGTAATGAGGGGAATATGCCCAAAGGGGTCAATGACAGTTCGTTTATCCCGCATAGTCTGCGTAAAGCGTATGAGTTGACGACCATTGACCATAAGACAGCTATCTATGCCTATTATTTCCATCGTATTCTGCAACGGGCATCAGACATCACCCTGGTCTATAATAATGCGACCGACGACGGACATACTGGTGAGATGAGTCGTTTTATGCTGCAACTACTGGTAGAGAGCGGACACCCTATCCGTCAGTATACCTTGAAGGCAGGACAGCAATTACTTGTCAGGAAAGCTGTACCTATCATGAAGACTCCAGCTGTCATGGATATCCTTGTCGACCGTTTCGCCAAGAAGTCTGACACGCATCATGCACTATTGACACCAACAGCTATCAATACCTACCGCCGTTGTCCTATGAGTTTCTTTTATCGCTATGTGGGAGGACTGAAGGAGATGGACGACGATGAACTGCAGATTGACGACCGCATCTTTGGTGTCGTATTCCATGCCGCCTCACAATATCTCTATCAGGAGATGATGAAACAGGGCCATCGCATTGAGCGACAACAGATACAACAAGTACTACAGTCAAAAGTTGCCGTTGAGATGGCGGTAGACAAAGCATTCCGTGAACAGATTCCCAACAAGGAATATAGCGGACTGCAGCTCATCAACCGGGAGGTCATCATCCATTATGTGCGACAATTGCTGAAACTCGACCTTCAGTTGGCACCTTTCACCATTCATGCCCTGGAGTATGAGGTCATTCATGACTGGACAGTACAACAAGGTGACACCTCTTTCACTACCACGATTGGTGGCAGTATCGACCGTCTGGATGCTGTTGTGACAGACCAACAGGAACGTATCCGTGTCATTGACTATAAGACGGGAGGGGGAAAACTCACTTATCTGCCAGATGTAGAGAGTATCTTCGCCACCAATGAGTCGCATAATGGATATTACCTCCAAACATTATTATATAGTAGTATCGTCAGGGAGGATGCGACACTGAATCAAGAACAACTGCCTGTCAGTCCTGCCCTACTCTTTATCCAACATTCCACAGAAGAGGATTACAATCCCATTCTTCGCTTCGGCAAGGAAAAGATCACCGATGTACAACCATTCATCCCTGCTTTCAGGGAGATGTTAAAAACATGTATCGACGAGATTTTCAATCCCGATAAGCCTTTCATCCCAGTGGAAGACCAGAAGACTTGTCGGAATTGTCCGTATGCGCCTTTGTGTGGAAGAGGATAGTTTATCGGTTCTTGTGGTTCATGAACCACTTATGTGTTATTCCGTTATACATCAATAAGGAAATAACAGTCAGTGCCAGCGCAACCGTATTTACATGTTGCGGTAATAACTCTTTGAGTATATAGGTTATGCCGACACCCAGTGCCAGTCCTGTTTCCCACGACAGCATAAAAGTACTCTGGGAAGTTCCACGCTGGCAGTGACGGCTGAGTTTGATGAAGAACAACAGGAATCGTGCCCCCACAATACCCGTTGCCATACCGATAAAGGTGGACGAGATATAATATGCCACTTGAGTGTGTTGCGTCATATTGATAAGCAGGGCTGCCGTTAAGAGAATCAGTCCTGTCACCACCTCACTTTTCAATTCTGCGTCACGGAACATGAAACGCTGGGCAAGTAAGGCAAGCAAGAATCCTGTCATCATCATTCCGAACTCTTCTATTGTGTCCATCTGTCCAATACATAGTCCTAATACTATGGTGATCAACAGGAGATTCAGGAACAAGATACCGCCTGTGTCCAGCAGGAAGCGGTCCATACTCCACACATGCACTCGCTCTTCTGGGGCACGAAAGGGAAAATCCACCATCCGTATCAGTAACAAAGAGGCTAAGGAAAGTCCCATGGCCACCATGATAACGACACTAAAGCCCCATATCTGATGTATCAACAAACCAGTCAAGGGACCTAATGAGAGGGCAAAACGACCAAACCAGGACGCACTGTGATTAGCTTCTGTCCGCTGGTACGACTCACAGGTGTCTATTACCAAGGTACTGGCAAGTACCATTTGGGCTAAACCAAACAAAGCACCTAAACAGAAACGCTGCAGGAGGATGAGCCAGAACTCCACAAACTCACTCTTCATGCTGTCAATATACCAGAGCACTCCTTGGCAGGCTGTTAGCAGCACTATCGCCCAGAGACATACTTTGTTACGGCGGTAATGTTGCACAAGATAGGAGACAAAGGGACCTAACAGGAATAAGCCCAATGCGAACACCCCTATCGACACCCCGGTCTCTGTCAGGGTGAAGTTCTCCTCCTTATCTAACCATATCGGTAAGATAGGGAGAAGCATATACACAGACATCGAGAGGAGCAGATTGGCGATGGCAAGCTGCCAGAACTCACGATGCCAGAGTTTGACGTGTACGGGGGTGTTCTGACTATTCATTTAGTATGATTCACTTTCGTTAGGGAAGTCACCGCTCTTCACATCGGTGACATAACTGCCGATGGCATCGGTCATTACCGTGTTCAGATCGGCATAGCGACGCAGGAAGCGGGGGGAGAAACCTTGCGTCATTCCCAGCATATCGGCAATGACGAGAACCTGACCGTCTGTACCGTTACCGGCACCGATACCAATCGTGGGAATACTGATTTCCTTAGAAACCTCAGCAGCGAGCTTGGCAGGAACTTTTTCCAGAGTTACGGCAAAGCATCCTATCTCAGCCATCAACTTGGCATCTGACATCAGTTTGTCAGCTTCCTCTTTTTCCTTGGCACGCACGGCATAGGTTCCGAATTTGTTGATGCTCTGTGGAGTCAGTCCTAAGTGTGCCATCACAGGTATACCGGCGTCGAGGATACGCTTCACGGTATCGGCAATCTCCACACCACCTTCCAACTTCAGGGCATCACAACCGCTCTCCTTCATGATGCGGATGGCATTCGTCACACCCTCTGCCGCATTCACCTGGTAACTGCCGAAGGGCATGTCACATACCACCAGGGCACGATTGACGGCACGTACCACTGAGCGGGCATGGTAGATCATCTGGTCTACTGTCATCGGCAGTGTTGTCTGGTTACCTGCCATCACGTTCGAGGCGGAGTCACCTATTAATATACCATCAACACCTGCACGGTCGACAATTCCTGCCGTTGTGAAGTCATATGAGGTTAACATGGAGATTTTCTCTCCCTTTTGCTTCATCTCAATAAAACGATGAGTGGTCACTTTACGTGTGTCACTGACTAAATATCCTGCCATATTTTTATAATTTCGTTATCTCATAATAATCTTTCATCACCTTATCACATAATGGAGCTATAGCCTCTGCGGCATTGGTAGTAGCAAGTCCCACGACATACATGCCTGCCGCCCTACCCGATTTCAGCCCGTTGAACGAGTCCTCGAACACCACACACTCCCTCGGCGCGGCACCGAAACGAGCTGCTGCCTTCAGGTAGCAGTCGGGATGGGGCTTGGAGTATTCGAAGTCTTCGGAAGTAAGAATGGCATCAAACAATCCCTTAAACTCAGGATGCGCACGATAGACACTCGCCATCTTTATCTGGTTGGAACTGGTGACCACAGCGGTCTTCACGCCTTGCTTTCGCAAATCATGGATAAGATTCTCAAATCCAGCTATATATGAGTAGTCCATCTGTCGCTCAAAGTCGTTCAGACGTTGTGTCAGCAGAGGGCGTACAGCTTTCAGTTCTCCATCAAACCATGCGTCGTAAATCTGGTCAAGGGTCTGTCCTTTAATCTCATGCTCCAGTCCCGGATGCTCAGGATGAAACTCCCTGCACTGTGCTCCCCAGAACACCGTATATTGCTGTTCTGTATCGAACACTACACCATCCAAGTCAAACAATGCTGCCTTTACTTGTTCCATTTCGGGGTGCAAAATTACGAATAAGTAAGAAGAAAACCAAATTTTATTTGAGTTTTCTCGAACGAGAGTAATTTCGAGACGAAGTCTCAAAGGTAGTGCAAATCGAGTGAACTACCATTCCGCCAATCCTAAAAGGTGACACTTACTTTTGTCACCAGTAATGCTAACCTTTGTAAAGGATGTCTCCCTTCATTGTAAATCAAATTGATTTGCAAAGTAAATCAAATTGAATTACCGAGTAAATCAAATTGAATTACAAAGTAAATCAAATTGATTTGCATCGTAAACCAAGTTAGATTACAATTCAGCACGATATAGTTCTCATTGACGTTGCCTAAGGCTTCAACCATTGAAGCCCGTACCTTCGACCCTCGGCGCCTAAAGCTTCGACCCTTAGAGCCTAAGGCTCCTGCCCCCGAAGCCTAAGGCTTCGCAAGGAGGACTTCATTCGTTTTTATACGTATTTTAAGGGCAAAAACGCCATTCCTTGTCACCCTTGTCACCTCGTTGTTACCGTAATCGCCTGATTATCAAATAGTATTGCAAGGCGGCAACGGTTGCAAGGGTAAAAACTTTATAAAGGAAAAATGTACGGAAGCCCCTCTCTAACCCTCTCCCTATTGAGAGCGAGCCTTCCCACAGGCATTCTTTTTTGTTTTATTCTGACCCGATATACAAGAACAGTAATCCAAGCAGCATCAATGCGAGGTCAAGTGCCTTGGCTCGTAGGTTTTTCTCATGAAACAACATTACCCCGAACATGAAACTGACGATGACGCTGCCACGTCTTACCATAGACACGACACTGATCATGGCGTCAGGAATGGAGAGCGAATAGAAATACATAAAGTCGGCTGCCGACAAGAAGACACTGACACCGATGATAGCCCATGACCAATGGAAAGGTGTGGTTGTATGATGCTTGGGCCACCACATCACCATCAGCAGGACAACCATCATCACACACTGGTATAACGTGAACCATGACTGCACCATCATGCGGTCGAGTCCTACACCTCCTTGATCTTCTGGTGCCATTAGGAATTTGTCATACAATCCACTGACGGCTCCTAACACTGCCGCACCGATGGTCATATATATCCATTTGTCATGACGGAAGTCAATACCTTCTTTCTTTCCGCTTTTTCTCAACAGGAAATACGAGAGGATCGCCATCATGACACCCGCCCACTGCCAACCGTTCAGCCGTTCTCCGAAAACCAACAGGGCACCCACTAACACCAGCACCGGTCTGGTGGCATTGATAGGACCTACGATGGTCAGTGGCAGGTTCTTCATACCGAAATAGCCGAGGATCCAACTCGACAGCACCAGTATTGCCTTCAAGACGATGTATTTGTGCATCTCCCATCCACCACTTCCTACATGGAAGATACTGTCATCAAGTAGTGTCGTTGTTCCGCTCATGATGATCAACGGCAGGAAAATCAATGAGGAGAAAAAAGTGTTGAGGAAGAGGACGGGCAGAACAGCGTTATCCTTCAGTGCCACCTTCTTCAGTGTATCATAGCAACCCAACAGGGCTGCCGACATAAATGCTAATATTAACCAAGTCATTGCTATTAACTTTCGTTATCTCGTTATCTCGTCATATCGAACTTCCTCAAGGCACAATGCCTGCGCCGGCATTGACTCACCTGCCTGTGTGCGTCTGCCCCCCCGGATCACTTCCCTGAACTCATCGAGAGTCATCCGATGCCGTCCCACCTCTATGAGAGTCCCTACCACGGCTCGTACCATATTACGTAGGAAGCGGTTGGCGGTGATCTCGAAATACCAGGCATCATCCGCTGTCTGTATCCACTCCGCCTTTGTCACATGACAAATGGTTGTCTTCACGTCACTTCCTGCCTTGCAGAACGCCCCGAAGTCCTCATACTCCATCAGGATACGCGCCGCCTCGTTCATCAACGGGAAGTCGAGCACGTAGTGCAGTTCCAAGGAGTAATGACGTAGAAAAGGATTCTTTCTGGTGTGGATATAATAATAATAGGTACGCGCGATAGCAGAGAAACGGGCATGCAGGTCGTCACTCACCTGCTCCACCCTGTCGACACTGATATCCACTGGCAGTACCCCGTTCAGTTTCTTTGTCAGCAGTTTGGGGTCAAAAACGACATCCGTATCGAAATGAGCTGCCATCTGACGAGCATGAACGCCAGCATCTGTCCTTCCAGCACCTGTCACACTGATATCCTCACGCAACAGCAGCGACAGCGCCCTTTGCAGTTCTGCCTGTACTGTATTCCCATTAGGCTGCAACTGCCACCCATGGTAATTCGTCCCGTCGTATGAAAACCACACAAAATATCTCATTTCAGTGTGCAAAATTAGTATAAACTGCGTGAATAAACAAATTTATTATAGTATTTATTTTGTCCTATACGAGATTTTTCGTAACTTTGTCAACGATTAAATTAAACTTAAAACAATGAAGTTAAGATCAACTATAATCGTATTTTGCATTTTGATATTTACAACTGCAAACGCCCAATTAGTGATTAATGAATTGATGCAATCAAACATTGACTGTATCATGGATGACCAGAACGAATTCCCCGACTCCTGGGTGGAACTCTATAACAGCGGCACCACTGCTGTCAACCTCAGCAACTATAAATTAGGAAAGAACAACAAAGAGGCTAAGGCATGGCAACTGCCCAGCAGGACCATCGGTGCCAAACAGTATGTCGTCATCTATTGTGATAAAGAGGAGAAAAACCTTCACACCGACTTCCGTTTGGAGTCAGGAAAAGGCTGTGAGGTGTATCTCTTCAAAGGTGGGGAGATTGTCGACCAAATTACTGACATGAAGAAACAACCTGCTCCCAACATTGCTTATGGACGTAAGACTGACGGCAGTGACTCGTGGGGCTATCAGGCAGAACCGACTCCTGGCAAGACCAACTGCGGCAAGACAGTGAAAGATATATTAGGGGAGCCTGTATTCAGTGAGAAAGGAGGGGTATTTACCACTGCCGGCACACATAAACTGACTCTCTCGCTGCCCGAAGGGACACCAGCCGGAGCGGTCATCAGATACACTACCGATGGAACGGAACCCACGAAAACAAGTCCTATCTGCTCCACACCTATTACATTCAGCAGCAACCGTATTATCCGTGCCAAAATCTTCTGTGACGGATACCTGTCACCACGCTCCACGGCTCATTCCTATATCTTCTTCACGTCAAGGAGCCTGACCCTGCCTGTCGTTTCCATCATTACAGACAATAAGTATTTAAACGACAATAAGATTGGAATCTATGTGGATGGGACCTATCAGAGCGGTAAAAAGAACTACGAGTTTGACTGGCGGCGCCCTATCAACTTCGAGTATTTCGAGAACGGAAACGAGACCAGTAAACTGAACCAGCTCTGTGAGACACGTATCATGGGAGGTGCGACCCGTAATAGTAAGTTCAAGTCTCTGGCTCTCTATGCCAACAAACGCTTTGGTGAGAAACGTTTCGATTATGAGTTCTTCCCCGACCAACGTCCCGGCATCACTGACTTCAAGTCGATAGCCCTTCGTAATGCGGGTAATGACTTCGACTATCTGTATATGAGGGATGCCATCATTCAGCGTAATATGGCAGAGCATGCAGACCTTGACTGGCAGTCATGGCGACCTGTCATCATCTATATTAACGGCATTTACAAAGGTATGCTCAATATCCGGGACCGCTCCAATGAGGATAATATCTATACTTATTATAATGGTTTGGAGGACATCGACATGTTCGAGAACTGGTCGGAGCTGAAAGAGGGGGACTGGGACAACTATAACGCCTTCAAAGCTTTCTATGCTGAGCACGGACATACAATGTCTGAATACGAACAGTGGATGGATTGTGGGGAGTTCGCCAACCTCATGATCATGAACCTCTATTATAATAATCAGGACTTCCCAGGCAACAATATCGTGATGTGGAGACCTAAAACTGATGGGGGCAGATGGCGTTGGATAGCCAAGGACACTGACTTCGGACTGGGACTCTATGGGTCTTCTGCATCATACAATACCATAGAATGGCTTCATAACCCCAACTATGACGCTGATCGTGCCTGGGCTAACTCATATGAGCACACCCGTTTGTTCCGCAGACTGATGGAAGACCAGGAGTTTTTCAATATGTTTATCGACCGCTGTGCCGTTTATATGGGTGACTTCCTCAACGAGAAAGGTACACGGGAAATCTGGGATTCCATGTATGACATGATTAAATTCGAGTATCCTAATCATCGTAAACTCATCAATCAATGGTGGCCGAACTATGAAGAAGAACTTACAAATGCCCGGAACTGGGTTAAAGCCCGTACGGATATCTTTTATAAGCAGATTGCTGATTTCTACCACTTGGGGACACCGACTTCCATGAGTATCAACAAAGGAATGGAAAGTCTGGAGGATATCCTGTTTACGGTTAACGACATCCCTCTGAGCAAGGGGGTATTCGATGGTAAATTTTTCGGAGGAAGAAGTGTGTGCCTGAATGCGACACCCTCGACAGACAGAATAGTCATAGGATGGAATGTCACAACCGTATCAAGTGGAGGTACAGTTATCCAGAAACATGTTGACGGAGCATCATACACCTTTACGATGCCAACAGGTGGTAATGTTATCATCAAGGCAACACTCGGTACTACAGGTATTGAGACCGTCAAGCAGAACATAAAAGCCCAGGAGAATGTATGGTATGATCTAAAAGGTCACCGTCTAACTAGGCAGCCTACCCAACAAGGTGTTTATATCAATAGTGGCAAAAAGATATTTACCAAATAAAAACAAAGAGAGAGGGATGAGTCTGTTGCACTCATCCCTCTCCCTTTTACTGCATAACTGACAGCTTAGTTATTCACACTGCCACCCACAATATCGAGCAATTCGGAAGTAATCGCTTGCTGTCGACTCTTGTTATACTGCAAGTTGAGTTGTCGCAGCAATTCGTCGGCATTATCCGTTGCCGTCTGCATCGCCACCATGCGGGCTGCATGCTCAGAGGCTACACTATCAAGTAGTGCTGTGTAGAGCATCAGGTGAGCCATCTTCGGCATCAACTGCGAGAGTACCGTATTCATATCAGGCTCCACAATGAAGTTGTCGTTGAGTGGTTTGGTCTCATTTTCCCTGTACTCCTTCTTCCGACTATTCTTTTTCAGATAATCCTGTGTCTTCTTCGTCACCATATTGGTCGTCAGGTCACGCTCATGATCGCGCTCTAACTCACTCTCGATATCAATCGGGAGGAATGTCTTGGAAGTCAGTATCTGCGAACCTGCTGACTTGAAGTGGTGATAAATGAGCTCAACTTTATCAATCTCACCGTCTGCAAAGCGACGCCCTAAGTCCATCGCAATCTCGATACATTGATGAACATTGGGATGATCGACCATATTGGAAAAGTTGCCCATCACGTTATATCCCAACTTCTGCGCCTTCTCTGCCACCTTACGACCGATCGGATAAATATCGATATTCTCCACTCCAATCTCTTCGCTCAGTCCTTCTACCGTATGCTGCATTAATTTAATAATGTTAGCATTAAAACCACCACACAGTGATGAGTTACTGGAGAAGATGACCAGAGCGACACGCTTGACGGGACGCTCCTGATCATAGATGGTCTGTGCCTCTGCCTCCGCTGCCAGAAATGACTTCAGGATGTGCTCCAACATAGTCTCATAAGGCAGCATATTCTGGATGGCTACCTGCGCATGATGGAGTTTCGACGAAGCCACCATCTTCATCGCACTCGTAATCTTACGGGTGCTCTGAACACTGGCAATACGTCCTTTGATTTCCTTCAGACTCGGCATAGGCTATCAGGCTTTATAGGTTCCAGCAATATCAAACATGATTTCCTCAATCTTGCCAGTCGTCTCATCATCAATCTTACCAGCGGCAAGTGTCTCGATGACTTGTGGGGCACTGGTGCGCAACTTATCGAGGAATGCTGTCTGACACTCACGTACCTTATCAATTGGTACTTCACGCATCAGTCCATGCACACCACAATACAAGATGGCGATCTGCTCACCTACTGGCATTGGACTGTACTGAGGCTGAATCAACAATTGGTTATTCTTACGACCACGGTCAAGAGTCATAGCCGTCACAGCATCCATGTCACTGGAGAACTTGGAGAATGCCTCCAACTCACGATACTGAGCCTGGTCGATCTTCAAGGTTCCTGCTACCTTCTTCATAGACTTGATCTGGGCGGAACCACCCACACGGGATACAGAGATACCCACGTTGATAGCGGGACGGAAACCTTGGTTGAAGAGGTCGCTCTCCAAGAATATCTGACCGTCAGTAATAGAGATCACGTTGGTCGGGATATATGCGGATACGTCACCAGCCTGGGTCTCAATGATAGGCAGAGCCGTCAGCGATCCACCACCCTTCACATGACCCTTCATGCACTCTGGGAGGTCGTTCATTTGCTCTGCTACCTCCTGCTGCTCGTTCATCTTGGCAGCACGCTCGAGGAGACGGGAGTGCAGGTAGAACACATCACCAGGATAAGCCTCACGTCCGGAAGGACGGCGGAGAATCAAGGACACCTCACGGTAGGCTACAGCCTGCTTGGAAAGGTCGTCATAGACAACAAGGGCAGGCAGACCACGGTCACGGAAATACTCACCGATGGCGGCACCTGCAAATGGTGCGTAATACTGCATGGCAGCAGGATCAGCGGCGGTAGCAGCCACCACGATGGTGTAAGGCATGGCACCGTGTTCCTTTAATGTCTGCACCAATGTGGCTACGGTAGATGCCTTCTGACCGATGGCAACATAGATACAATACACGGGCTTTCCTGCCTCATAGAAACTCTTCTGGTTGATGATGGTATCAACAGCAATGGCAGTCTTACCCGTCTGACGGTCACCAATGATCAACTCACGCTGTCCACGTCCGATAGGAATCATGGAGTCAATGGCCTTCAGACCAGTCTGGAGGGGTTCCTTCACGGGCTGACGGTAAATCACACCAGGTGCCTTGCGGTCGAGAGGCATCTCAAAGGAATCGGTTAGGTCGATATCCCCCATACCATCCACAGCCTGCCCCAGCGGGTTGATGACACGTCCGAGCATATTGTCGTTGACACGGATAGAGGCGATACGCTTGGTGCGCTTCACCACCTGTCCTTCCTTGATACCTGCTGTTGGACCAAGGAGCACACAACCGACATTGTCTTCCTCAAGGTTCATCACGATAGCCATTGTACCGTTCTCGAACTCCAGCAACTCGTTGGCTTCAGCATTGCGGAGACCGTAGATGCGAGCCACGCCGTCGCTCACGGTGAGTACGGTGCCGACCTCGTCAAACTTCTCCTCGCTGGATATGCCCTTCAGTTGGTCGAGCAACACCTGAGAAACTTCGCTTGGTTTAATTTTATCTGACATAATTACTTTTTTACTTTTTCAAGGTGTTAAGAATATTGTTGAGCTGAGTCTTGACACTGGCATCCATACGGTAAGTGTCATATTCAAGGATAAAGCCACCGATGATATCGGGATTCACCTCGGTCTCGAACTCCACAGTCCCATTAGTTTTACTCTCCACCATCTGACGCATCTTCTGCTCTGTCTCAGCCGACACACGTGCTGCAGTGGTGAGTTTTCCACGGATGACGTTCTTCTGCTTGCGGAAAAGCGTGACATAGCTGTTCGCCATGAACTGCATCACGTTCTCGCGGTCTTCCTTCAGTACAAGCTGTATGAAACTCTTGGTAAGCTCACTGGGGTTGTCACCGGCGGCTGTCTGCAACAGCATCTGTTTCTTGTCCTTAGAAAGCATAGGATTGTCTATCGTATGGCGCAACTGAGGTACCTCCAGATAACTCTTGGCAATGGTCATCATCTCCTGATAGACCTTCTCCTCCTGTTTCTGGTCTGTAGCACTTTTCAGCAGAGCCCTTGCATACCTGACAGATATTACTCCAATATCCATACGCAGAATCCTTATTTAGTTAGCAGAAACATCATCCAGCATACGGTCAATCAAATCCATCTGCGCCCTGTCGCCCTGCAGGTTCTGACGAAGAACCTTCTCGGCTATTTCAACGCTGAGCGTAGCGACTTGCTTGCGGATGTCAGCAATGGCAGCCTTCTTCTCCTGCTCGATGGCGGCTTTTGCATCATCCAACAAGCGGGCACCCTCTGCCCTCGCCTTCTCCTGGGCTTTTTCTACGATGGCATCACGGGTCTCGGCAGCCTCTTTGAGGATCTGTGCCTGCTTCTCGCGAGCCTCTTGTAAGATGGATTCACCTTCTTTCTGTATATTGGCAAGTCGCTCGTTCGCCTCATGTGCCTTCTGCAATGATTCGTCAATGAAAGCCTTGCGCTCAGCCACCATACCGGTGATGACTGGGAAACCGAACTTCCAAAGGAGGAAAAACACTACCAAAAAGGTAATGGTCATCCAAAACAACAAGCCAGTACTCGGAATTAATAAATCCATACGCTGTATTTACTTCTTAAACTATAACTTATCGCTTGATTAGATGCAGAGGAATGCGATAACGGCTGCGAACAGGGCTACACCCTCGATAAGAGCTGCCGCAACAATCATGTTGGTAAACAACTTGTTCATCACTTCTGGCTGACGTGCCATGGCATCCATAGCCTGACCACCAATTTTACCAATACCAAGACCTGCGCCAATAGCTGCGAGACCTGCGCCAACTGCGGCACCTAACTTTGCAACACCTTCTGCTGCTAATAATGTTGTAATCATAATTTTAAAGTTTTAAATTGTTATTGTTTTTATTCTTTCGTTTATTTCGATATTCGATTAATGCTCATGCTCGGGCTCTACCCTAGCCAGTCCGATGAAGACGGCGGAAAGCATGGTAAACACCATTGCCTGGATGAAGCATACCAAACACTCCAGACACATCATGAACACACTCATAATAACACTTAGTGCTGACATGGAGAGCTGGACTGCTATTGCCTGACTTGCCACCAGGAAAATGATACATGTGATTGCCACTGCGATAGCATGACCTGCCATCATGTTGGCAAAAAGACGAATCATCAAGGCAAAAGGTTTGGTGAAGATTCCAACAAACTCAATCACAGGGATGATGGGAATAGGAGCCTTCAACCAAGTTGGTACCTCGGGCCAGAAAATATCCTTCCAGTAATGTTTGTTGCCAGAGAACTGCACAATAATAAATGTACAGAGGGCTAGGAAGAATGTCACAGCGATATTACCCGTCACATTTCCAGAGCCAGGAGGAAATGGTATCAAGCCCATCACATTACACGTGAAGATGAAGAAGAAACAGGTGAGCAGGTAGGGGGTATATTTCTCGTAACCCTTACCAACTCCCGGTTTGATGATCTCATCTACCACATACATCACCATCATCTCGATGAAGCCGACGAAGCCACCAGGTGCATTATCCGATGCCTTGCGATTCTTGTACCAGCGTGCACTGCGCAGGATACAGCAAAGCAAGATAATGACATTGATGAACATCACGGCAACGGTCTTGGTGATGGAGAGATCGAGAACTGGTTCTCCGTTCTCAACGATCTTACCTGCATGGTCACCCTCGGTAGCGATGGCAAGTCCATAAGGTCCCTGACGGAGCCCGCTGGCATCGGCATGGTGCTCAAACTGGGAGGAGCAGAACACATGCCAGCCCGTAGAACTTTGCACGATGATAGGCAGTGGAATAACCAATGACTTGCCGTCACCATAGTCGGTCACATGCCAGTCGTGTGAGTCCTTGATGTGCTCAAGGACCACCTCCTTGGCTGAGAAATCCTCCGCGCTCACCACCGATACCATGGCAAAAAACATCAGCGCCATGCAAAGTAGCCGTTTCGTGTGATTCATTATTTTCATTTAATGTCTTAATTTCAGTGTAACAACCATCATCACTGCATACATTATAATAAATATAATAGCAAAACTGATGGCGTTTTCTCTATTCTCGGTGAAGAATACGTACAATGCCACGACAGTAGCGACGAGCAACATACGTATCGTTGCCATTATCAGATAGAAGTGAGGCAAATGCTCTTGTGAATGCTTTTTGACGATGTCATAGCCTTTCACGTAAAGAATGCCCAGAAAGGTAAAAAACAATGCTGAGAGAACTATCTCAAGTATCATTCCTCTTTCTCTATACAGAGCGAAACGACGTTCTTTTGAACCTCCACGAAACCGCCCAGAATGGAAAGTCGCTCTTGGTCATACTCCACCACCCCTTTCTGGAGGATGGATATGATAGGAGCGTGGTTATTCAAGATTTCGAACTGACCCTGTAAGCCAGGAACGAGAACGCGCTCAACCTCTCCTGTGTATTCTATCTTCTCGGGCGAAACTATCTTCAACTGTAACATAGGCTTTATCCTTTAGCAGCTTCCAACAGTTTCTTAGCCTTAGCCTTGGCATCTTCGATGGTTCCCACGTTGAGAAATGCCTGCTCTGGCAGGTCATCAACCTCACCGTCAAGAATGGCATTGAAGCCCTTGATTGTCTCTTCGATTGGAACCATGACACCTGGCAAGCCCGTGAATTGCTCAGCAACGGAGAATGGCTGACTCAAGAAACGCTGTACACGACGTGCACGGTTCACAGTCAACTTGTCCTCATCAGAGAGCTCATCCATACCCAGAATAGCGATGATATCCTGTAACTCCTTATAACGCTGCAGAATCTCTTTCACACGCTGGGCACACTCATAATGGTCTTTTCCTACAACCAATGGGTCGAGAATACGTGATGTACTACCCAGCGGGTCAACAGCGGGATAGATACCTAACTCGGCAATCTTACGGTCTAGCACCGTTGTAGCGTCCAAGTGTGTAAATGTGGTAGCAGGAGCCGGGTCTGTCAAGTCATCCGCAGGTACATAAACAGCCTGAACGGAAGTGATAGATCCCTTCTTCGTAGAAGTAATACGCTCCTGCATGGCACCCATCTCAGAAGCCAGCGTTGGCTGATAACCTACGGCAGACGGCATACGTCCCAACAAAGCGGAAACCTCAGAGCCTGCCTGTGTAAAACGGAAGATATTATCAATAAAGAATAGGATATCAGCGGCACCACCATCTTTGCCACCACCGTCACGGAAACCTTCTGCAACCGTCAGACCGGAGAGCGCAACAGATGCACGTGCACCGGGAGGCTCGTTCATCTGACCATAGACAAGGGTTGCTTGTGACTTCTTCATTTCTTCGGGGTCAACAAGAGAGAGATCCCATTTACCTTGAGCCATCGCCTCCTTAAATTTCTCACCATAACGGATAACGCCCGACTCTATCATCTCACGAATCAAGTCATTGCCTTCACGGGTACGCTCTCCTACTCCAGCGAAAACAGAGAAGCCATTGTGACCTTTTGCAATGTTGTTGATGAGCTCCATGATCAGCACGGTCTTTCCTACACCGGCACCGCCAAACAGACCAATCTTACCACCTTTCAAATAAGGCTCCAGCAAATCGATGACCTTGATACCTGTTGCTAGAACCTCCTTCGTCGTAGACAATTCCTCAAACTTAGGAGCTTCACGATGGATAGGATAAGCTCCCTCCATGTCAAGTTGTTTCATACCATCGATAGGCTGACCAATCACGTTCAGCATACGACCTTTGATTTGTTCACCTGAAGGCATTAGGATAGGTGACCCCATTGGCTTCGCCTCCAAACCTCGCTGCAAGCCGTCTGTATTGTCCATGGCAACACAACGTACAGTATCTTCACCGATGTGCTGCTGAACCTCGACTACCAGCTGCGAGCCATCTGGACGCTGAATAGTCAGCGCCTCATGAATTTTCGGGAGCACTTTCTCCGCATCTTGACCTTCAGTGTTGAAGTACACGTCAATCACTGGTCCGATAATCTGAGAAATGCGTCCATTAATTTTAGACATAAGCTGTTTAATATTTAAAGATGTTCGTTTTTAAGTTATAGTTTTGCAAAGTTAGTAAATATTTTGAAATAAAAAAAACATTTCCGAACTTTTATTCGAAAATGTTTATATTTGGAGTTTTTTTAAACATCTTTTAGATACTCAACTCATCCAAAACCTTAATTAATTTCTTATTAAAAGGTTTATCAGTACGGATACATTCTGAGAAAGGAACATACACCACCTCGTTATTCCTCACACCCACCATGACATTACGCTGTCCCTGTTTGATAGCCTCGATGGCACCGACACCTGTACGGGAAGCCAAGATACGATCATGAGCAGAAGGACTACCACCACGCTGCAAATGTCCAAGGATAGAAACACGAACGTCAAACTCTGGGAACTCTTTCTTAACACGTTCAGCATAATAGAGAGCGCCACACTTCGGGCTCTCTGAAACAATGACAATGCATGATTTCTTAGACTTACGGATGCCACGACCCATGAACTGTGCCAGCTGGTCGACTTCCGTCATTTCCTCAGGAATAATGGCGGCCTCAGCTCCACAAGCAATAGCTGAGTTTTGGGCCAAAAAACCAGCATCACGCCCCATCACTTCAACAAAGAAGATGCGCTCATGAGAATTTGCTGTGTCACGAATACGATCGACACACTCCATGATGGTGTTCATCGTCGTATCATAACCGATGGTAGAGTCTGTTCCATAAAGGTCATTGTCTATCGTACCAGGAAGACCAATGCAGGGAAAGTCGAACTCCATACCGAAATTACGGGCACCCGTTAGAGATCCATTTCCGCCAATAACGACCAAAGCATCAATCTTCTCATTTTGACATGTCTCATACGCTTTCTGCATACCCTCAAGGGTCATAAACTCTTTAGAGCGGGCAGTTTTAAGGATAGTTCCACCTCTGGTGATGATACCAGAGACGTTTTCTGTGGTGAATTTCTGGACTTCTCCTTTTATTAATCCATCGTAACCACGATAGATTCCCTTTATCTCAAAACCATTATAAATTCCAGCACGAGTAACGGCACGTATTGCTGCATTCATTCCTGGTGCATCACCTCCAGAGGTGAGAATACCGATTGTTTTAATTTTACTCATAAAAATATGTCATATTAGATTAATTTCCATCCAAAGAACGGCAAGACCTATTGACCAGCCTATGCATACTTTTAAGGTCATATTCTTCAAATACCATCCCAAACGAACATGCTCCATCTTCATCAGAGCAACGCCACTGGTTGAGCCAACACAGAGCAGACAGCCTCCGACAGCCGTACAGTATGCTATGATTTCCCAGTAGGCACCATTGACCGCCATATCACCAACTGCAACAACATCATATAGCATGATGTCACTTACAGCGACAGTGAAGGTATCAATAAGCGAACTGAGTATGCCTGAACCTATTCCTACCAGCCATATATTATGAATGTTCGCTTCAAACCATGAGGCAATGTCACTGAAGACTCCTGTCTCTGTGACAACACCCATTCCAAGCATTATACCCATGACAAATAACATCTGCTGGATAGCACCATATTGTATGGCACGAGGTATACGACGTTGAGCCATCTGGTCGGCATTCATCAGTCTGCGATTAAAAATTTCATTAACTATCCAAAGGACACTCAACACGCATAATGCTCCAAGAAATGGTGCTAACTTGGTGATATTATGAAATGTGGGTATAAACCACAGCCCTCCTATCCCTACTATCAACATTACTATACGCTGCCATCGATTCAACCTTGTATCATCACCACGATATGGAGATGTAATCCACTCACAAACCAAACGGTCTGGCAACTGATAGTTTATTAAGGCGGTAGGTATGACCCATGCTAATAAAGAAGGCAATGCAAGGTATGCGGAAAAGTGGGTGGCTGTCACTGCCCCATTACCCCAAAGGATCAGTCCTGTGGGATCTCCAATAACAGTAAAACATCCGCCACAATTAGCTGCCAGGACAATAGCAGACCCTATGAGCATTCGTTGTCTGCCACTTTGAACAATATTATGCATAATCACCAACATCATCGTTGTAGTGGTCAGGTTGTCCAGATTGGCAGATATAATATAGGTAGCTATGGTAATTGTCCATAAGAGTCGTTTCGAATTACGAGTCCGTATCCATTCTGTAATGAAATCAAAGCAACCATTATTGTTAAGTAGTTCTATTATAGACATCGTCGCTAATAAAAACATCACAATAGCAGCAGCTTTACCTACATACTTTAGGAAAATATTATCATAAATAAAAAATTTCACCAAGTCACTCGTCGGTTGTGCTCCAGACAAATATTCAATGTAATCTTGCGGGTGTTGCTGCATCACGAAATCTGTTCCATAACACACATAGAACACCCATCCTGCCGTACCCAAGAACATAGCAATAGCAGCTTTATTGACACCTGTCAGATGACCAGTGGCAATCAACAAATAGGAGGCTATCAGCAATAATACAATTATCAGTGTCATATAGTATGTTTTGGTTTTCGACTACAAAGATACATCATTTTTAGAAATTGACAACGCTTTGATAATGATTTTTTCAATCTCTGTCATCAAGAACACGGAATTTTTTCCTTCTTTCTCGAAGAGTTTCCAAAGACAAAGGTACCGTTAAGCTTTCCATTTTGTCGTAATGGCATTGTCCAAGCGACCTGCCAATAGGATCAATCACACAACTTGCGCCTACATAATGAGAATATTGATCATCACCAACTCGATTAACACCTACCAGATACGCCTGATTCTCTATGGCTCTGGCACGTGTCAGAATATGCCATGCCGACTGGCGGGACTGTGGCCAGTTTGCAACAACAACGATGAGGTCGTATTCTCTGCCATCAGCATACCGACTCCAGCAGGGAAAGCGAAGGTCGTAGCAGGTAAGTAACAAAATACGAAAATCTTCGAATTCAACAATAGTATGTGACTGCCCTGCTGTATAATATCGATCCTCCCCACCATAAGTGAAGAGGTGATGCTTGTCATAAAAAACTTCCTGATTATTTCTGCCGTCAATAAAATAATGACGATTTCTGTAAGAGTTGTTAGGCAGATGGACAGCAAGACTGCCACAAATAGCACAATGTCTTTCCGAGGCGATATGACGCATCCATAATAACGCTTCATTGTCATCTTCCTCATGGGCAATCCCTTCGGGCTGTGTGGCAAAGCCTGTACTCCACATTTCAGGAAGGACATACAAGTCACTATTCTGACTAGTGTTTATCAGTTGCTTAACACGACGGATATTCTCTGTTGTATTTCCCCATTCTATGTCGGTTTGCAAAAGTGTGACGAGCATCTTACCTTTCATTCCTTAATATATTATTTGACGTATGCAAAATTAACAAATAATATTGGAATAATAAAAAAATTTTATTCTTTTTGTGACTTTTAAATTTGATTTACTTGCGCATTTCACAAAAAATAATTATTTTTGCATCGTGATAGAATTAGCAAGACATTTAGAAATACTTCTATTAAGCAATGATTGTGTGGCAGTGCCTGACTTTGGTGGCTTTGTTGCACATTATATTCCTGCTCATATTGATGAGACAGACGGAATGTTCTTGCCTCCAATACGTGCCATTGGATTCAATCAACAATTAAAAATCAACGACTCTCTGTTAGTACAATCTTATGTGGAAGCTAACAACATCAGTTATCCTGAGGCTCTTCGCAAAATTGAACAGGAAGTAGTAAATATCAAACAGATTATCACTTATGAGGGTTCGTATCTATTAGAAAACATAGGCACTTTAACAGTTAATGATGAGGGTATCTACCTTTTTGAGCCTTGTGAATCAGGTTTGCTTACCCCCACCCTTTATGGTCTTAATTCATTTGATGTAAACCAGCTGAGGCCAACACCTTCTCTGCAGCTAAAATCCAGTGAGCCAAGTATAATAGAAGAGGATAAGGTTGCTGTGGAAGAAACCGAGTCGCCACAAACCTCCATCATAGAATTGGTGGATGATACAGAAGACGAAAGTCATGCCATTCATATAAAAATGTCATGGATTCGCAATACTGTTGCCATTGCTGCAGCTATTATGCTTTTCTTCTTGATGACTACGCCGGTTGCTAATAGTAATTTAGAATCTCAGACCATGAGTGTATTAAAGAATAACTTCATCAATAAACTCATCCCGAAAGATTCAAATGTCGCACCGGCAACTCCTGTCCTTTCTTCCCAAAACAATAAAGTGGTGAAAGAAAGGATAAAGACAGAGGTAAAGCCAGATTCTATTCAACACCATTCTATACTTGAAAATAATAGATATTGTATAGTACTGGCAAGTCAGGTGAGAAAGGATAACGCAGAATTGTTTACTAAGCAGATGCGTAAAAAAGGCTATAAAGACACAGACGTTTATATTTATAATAATGTGGTTCGTGTAGTCTATGGTCACTTTAAGTCCGAGAGTGATGCTTATGCTGAATTATACAAACATCGTTTTGATGCCGATTTTGAAGATGCATGGGTCTATAAAAGAAAAACTGAAGGATGAAGCGTGTAAGATGTCCAAAATGTGATAATTATATTATCTTTGATGAGACAAAATACCAAGCTGGTCAGTCATTAGTTTTTCAATGTGACCGATGTGGCAAACAGTTTGGTATTCGAATCAGCAACCAATCATCACCCACCAATGTTGATTGTGGGAGTATAATTGTTATTGAGAATGTTTTCCATTTCAAACAGGAAATTCCTCTCCACATGGGCGATAATGTTATTGGGAAATACCAGAAAGGGAATTCCATCAATACACCTTTTGAAACTGTTGACCCGAGTGTAGATCTTAATCACTGCACTATCAATGTCTCAAAGAATAAGAAAGGAGATTTATGTTACACATTGTCAGACAACAACAGCAATACCGGTACTTTTGTTGACAACATTGAACTCAAGCCTCGTGAAAAGAGAAGAATTGAGGACGGAACCTTGTTTACCATTGGAGCTACAAGTATTATCTTGAAAGCCATATAGCCTTTAATATTAGAAAATATTAAATTATTGTGCAACTTACGATTATTATCAGAATAATTTCGTAACTTTGCAACTCATTTGAGAAATAATGCTATATGAGCAAATATAAAAGAAATCCATTCGTCATATCTAAAGCACTTCGGAATTTTTTATTTGCTGCAGTCCTAACTGCTGCAGCCACACAACTAGCCCATACAGCAGACTCTATGCTTGTGGGACATTTCGTTGGACCAGACGCAGTTTCTGCCATCAATTTAGTATTACCGTTTGTTGAGGTTCTTAATTGTTTCGGATTCCTTATCTGTTTTGGTGCCAATGCCATGTGCGCCAGAGCTATTGGTTGTGGTGACTACGATAAAGTCGCCAAGACATTTACTTCTACCCTCATCAATATTATGACTTTAGGGTTATTGGTTTCTATCGGTATATGCGTTTTCAGCTACCAAATAGTTGACACCTTATCCGACGAACCAAGACTTGACCAAATGGCATATGACTATATCCACACCTATTCTTTAGGTGGCTGGCTACAAATGATGTCATACGGCTTATGCCTTTTTGTCGCTTCCGAGGGAAAGCCCCATATCGTTACGAAAGCCGTGGTAGGAGGTGCAATCTTTAACGGTATCGCTGACGTTCTGCTTATCATAGTATTTGATATGGGTGTCAAGGGAGCAGCACTTGGTTCCCTGTCAATGTTCCTCGTCAACATACTGATATTAGGTAATTATCTGAAGAACCCTGGAAGTTCCTACAAATTAAAATGGCCTGGCAAAAATTATTTTAATATTTCCGTTAATAATATCAAAGAAGGTGCCCCCATTACTTTAAGCAATTCATTGATGGCAGTTACCATTTTGTTGCTCAACCATATCATTCTGACATCCCTTGGTGCTGATGGCTTATTTTTATGGTCTGTCTGCCTACAGATGCTTCTGCTCTCTTATGTGTTTATAGACGGTATTATTGAAGCTTTATTTGCTGTCGGTGGAGTTTTAGCCGGAGAGCGTGACATGAATGGACTTCAGATTCTGGTTAGTCAGGCTCTTAAAATAACAAGCATATTGGTAATAATATTAATAGTTCTCATGTATATTCCTGGGGTTGTGGGTCTACTATTCGGTGTAACAGATGCCACATTATCCAACGAATTGAATCATGTTCTACGAATATTCGCACTGATGTTAATACCATTTGCCACTACACAGATTCTTTTAAGTTCCTATCAATTGGTAGGTCATGAGAAGACAAGTGTCACAACAGCCACTGCACAAACATTTTTCATGGTTATTACTGTTTGGCTCATCGCCAGCACAGAAGGCATTGAGCTATGGTGGGGATTTGCGGTGGCATGTATCTTTGTGCTCATCTTACAATTATTGTTAACATACTTACAAAGTCGGATAATTTTTCACAATGTATCACCAGTCACACTGATTCCTGAACAAATCAAGGATTATACTTTTGACCGTTCAGTCATGTATCAGGATGATGACGTGTATCTGGCACTTGACGAGATTGATAAATTTCTTAAAACAGCAACCGCAGACAAAAGAGCAATATTTGAAGTTGACCTTTGCCTGGAGGAGTTGATGTCGAATATTGCCAAATACTCTGAAGGCAACGTCGTTCAGCATTCCTTTGACGTACATCTCTGTGTCAACAACACAGGTATTCATGCCACTCTTAAAGATGCAGGAAAACCATTCGACCCCATCAAAGCAGGAAAGATGAGTGACAAGAATATTGGTCACAAAGATTATCAGCATTTAGGATTGCGACTAGTTTGCAATATCATACCGGATATTACTTACAAATACATGTATGGACAGAATACAGTATTTATACATAGATAAATTCTTTAAAGTCGTTTATGGAAGAAACAATAACAATGTATATGGATAATAGAAACAGGTCGTTTTCAATGATAGCCGACGTGGAAGGCGATTACAGCGACCTCAACCAAGTGGACATTCCCGATTCACTCCCGATACTTGCCGTCAGAAACATCGTGCTTTTCCCTGGTGTGGTAACACCAATACTCATAGGGAGGGAATCAAGCATGAAAGTAGTGCGGACAGCAGAAAAGGATGATTTAATCATTGGCGTGTTCTGTCAGCGTGACCCGGATACGGAGCAACCTATCCGTGCTGATCTTTATGATTTTGGGGTATATGCGAAAGTACTCAAACTACTGACACTTCCCAATGGCAATATCACGGCAATTATCCAAGGACTGGGCCGTATCAAATTATTAGAATTGCAGAAATACAAGCCCTACTTGATTGGACGTGTGGAAATGGCTCCTGAAATAGAACCAGACAAGCGTGACACAGAATTCAAAACGGCTATTGATGATTTGCGCAACCAGACCATGGAATACATCAAATTAAGTGATGATATTCCAGAGGAAGCATCTTTCGCTATTAAAAATGTGGGGAATAATATTCTGGCTCTGAATTTCATCTGTTCTAACTTGCCTTTTTCGGTGAAGGAGAAAATCAGATTACTCATGATGACATCTATCAAAGAACGTTTGTTCAATACGATGAAGATCGTTAATCGTGAGATAGAACTCCAAACTTTGAAACTGGATATCCGCAACAAGACCCGTGACGATATTGACGAGCAGCAACGTAATTACTTCTTACAACAACAGATTAAAAATCTGCAAGCTGAGATGGGTAATGAAAGTTCGCCAGAGAAGAAGGATTTGTTGGAAAAGGCTCAGCAGAAAAAATGGAGTGAGGATGTCGAGCGTATCTTTTATCGGGAAGTAGACAAACTGGACCAGCTGAATCCTCAAAGTCCTGACTTTAACATCCAGCTCACTTATCTACAGACATTGGTGTCACTGCCATGGAACGAATGCACAGAAGATGATCTCCGGCTGGATCGTGCTCAGAAGATTCTCGACCGTGACCACTACGGTATGGAGAAAGTAAAGGAGCGTATCCTGGAGTATATTGCAGTACTGTCTCTTCGTGGTGATTTGAAGTCACCCATCCTCTGTCTCTATGGTCCTCCGGGTGTTGGAAAGACAAGTCTGGGTAAGTCGATAGCAGACGCATTGAACCGTAAATATGTCCGAGTATCCTTAGGAGGTCTGCATGATGAGGCGGAGATACGCGGACACCGTCGTACTTATATTGGTGCGATGCCTGGACGTATCATCAAGAATATCCAAAAGGCAGGATCCAGCAATCCCGTGTTTATTCTTGATGAAATTGACAAGGTGACTCAGAACACCCATAACGGTGATCCTGCATCTGCCATGTTAGAGGTACTGGATCCTGAGCAGAACAATGCCTTTCATGATAATTACTTGGATGTAGATTATGACCTTTCAAAAGTCTTGTTTATTGCTACTGCTAATAATCTGGGGACTATTCCAAAACCTTTGCTTGACCGTATGGAGATCATTGAGGTAAGTGGCTATATTACTGAAGAGAAATATGAGATCGCAAAGCGTCACTTGATTCCTAAAGAAAAGGAAAACACGGGTCTTAACGATAAGGGATTGACATTCAACAAAGCCGCTATTGAGAAAATTATTGAGCAATATACTCGAGAAAGTGGTGTCCGTCAGTTAGAGAAACAAATCAATAAAGCACTTCGCAAACTGGCATTCCAGAAAGCAAAAGACGGCGAACTTCCTTTTTTGAAGATCAGTCCCACTGAGATAGAAGGTCTATTAGGCAAACCGCCTTTCTACCGTGACATCTATCAAGGTAACAGTTATGCCGGGGTTGTCACAGGTCTGGCATGGACCAGTGTCGGAGGAGAGATTTTATTCATAGAAACCTCATTATCCAAGGGTAAAGGCTCAAAACTCACCTTAACAGGTAATCTGGGCGATGTGATGAAGGAAAGTGCTGTTCTTGCCCTGGAATATGTGAAGGCACATGCCAAGAAACTTCAGATAGACTATCGCATCTTCGACAACTGGAATATACATATCCACGTACCGGAAGGTGCCACTCCTAAGGATGGTCCTTCAGCAGGTATTACTATCGCGACCTCCATTGCCTCTGCTCTCACCCAGCGGAAAGTCCGCAAGAACACGGCAATGACTGGTGAGATCACCCTTCGCGGAAAGGTGCTCCCTGTCGGCGGCATCAAGGAAAAGATATTAGCTGCCAAGCGTGCGGGGATTACTGATATTGTGATGTGCCGTGACAACCAGAAAGACATTGAGGAGATTCCTGAGATGTATCTGAAGGGTGTCAAATTCCATTATGTGGAGAATGTGCAGGATGTCTGGGATTTTGCCTTGACTGACGAGATTGTGGACCATCCGCTCAAGTTTGAAATAGAAGAGGAGAAGAAAGAGAAATGACGTTTGAACTGCAACATACCGACCCTGCCAGTGATGCCCGTACAGGACTCATCACTACAGATCATGGTCAAATCAAAACACCAATCTTCATGCCCGTAGGAACATGTGGCAGTGTGAAAGGTGTTCATTTCTCTGAGCTCCGAGAACAAGTGAAAGCCCAAATTATTTTAGGTAACACCTATCATCTATATCTGCGACCGGGTCTGGATATTTTACGAAAAGCAGGTGGCTTACACCAGTTTAATACTTGGGACCGCCCTATCCTTACTGACTCTGGTGGTTTTCAAGTTTTCTCATTGACAGGTATTCGTAAGTTACGCGAGGAGGGGTGTGAGTTTCGTAGTCATATCGATGGCTCGAAACATATCTTCACACCAGAGAACGTGATGGACACGGAACGAATAATAGGTGCCGACATCATGATGGCTCTTGACGAGTGTCCCCCAGGACAAAGCGACTATCAATATGCCAAGAAATCATTAGGGCTTACACAACGCTGGCTGGACCGTTGCATCAAACGGTTTAATGAGACGGAGCCTCTTTATGGGTACCACCAGAGTTTATTCCCGATAGTACAGGGATGCACCTATAAAGACTTGCGCCAAGAAGCAGCAAAGTATGTTGCTGACAAAGGGGCTGACGGAAATGCCATCGGAGGACTTGCCGTCGGGGAACCTACGGAAGTGATGTATGAGATGATTGAGGTCGTCAATGAGATATTACCTAAAGACAAGCCTCGCTACCTGATGGGAGTCGGTACTCCCCAGAACATCCTTGAGGCAATTGAACGTGGTGTCGATATGTTCGACTGTGTCATGCCAACCCGTAATGGTCGCAACGCCATGCTATTCACTTATCGGGGAACGATGAATATGCGCAACCAGAAATGGGAGGACGATTTCTCTCCTATTGACCCTGACGGATGTGATATCGACCGCATACACTCGAAGGCTTATCTTCACCATCTGTTCAAGGCGCAGGAGCTGCTTGCCATGCAGATTGCCTCTATCCACAACCTTGCTTTCTACCTGCGACTGGTTACTGATGCCCGTCAGCATATCGAACAAGGGGATTTCGTACAATGGAAACGTTCTGTCATAGACGACTTGGGAAGGAGAATATAATCATTATGATGAAAGAAAAGTGGAAACATCTTGTCAGGAGATTAAGGCTGTTGTGGAAACGACTGCCTTGGAATCGCCTTGAACCTTTGAAGAAATACAATCCATTCCAATATATCAAGCGGATGGACTGGTATATCATCAAGAAGTTCATTGGAACATATATCTATTCCATCATCCTCATCATCTCTATCTCTATCGTCTTCGATGTCAACGAGAATCTGGCGAAGTTCACCACGTATCATGCACCGTTGAGAGCTATCGTTTTCGACTATTACATGAATTTCGTCCCTTATTTTGCCAATCTTTTCTCCCCTCTGTTTGTATTTATCGCCGTCATCTTCTTCACGTCAAAACTGGCAGGCAACTCTGAGATTATTGCCATGCTTGCATGTGGCATGAGTTTCAAGAGACTTTTACGGCCATATTTGATTTCTGCAGCTTTGATTGCAGTATTAAACTTTTATCTCGGAGCGTATATCATACCCAAAGGGACGGTTGTGAGACATGACTTTGAGTCTCTCTACAAAAACAATAAGAAAAACACGACGGCAACAAACATCCAGTTGATGGTCGACAAAGGAACCGTAGCCTATATCTCACAATATGATGACATCCGCAAGACTGGTTACGGTTTCTCGCTTTATAAATTTGACAAGAAGAAACTGGTTAGTCACATGACGGCAAGTATCATCCAGTATGACACCATCAGTGACTCACGGTATCACTGGAAAGCACGTAATTACAAAGTCCGTGAATTGAAAGGTATGCGTGAGAAGATTACCAGTGGATCAGAAATTGACACTCTCATACAGATGGAACCCATGGACCTCATCTTCTCAAAAGGTCAGCAAGAGACGTTCACTTCACCAGAGTTGAAACGCTATATCTCCAAACAACAGGAACGCGGATCGAGTAATGTTGTTCAATATGAAGTGGAATATCACAAACGAATAGCAACGTCTTTCGCATCCTTTATCCTGACCATCATAGGGGTCTCCCTATCTTCCCGGAAAAGGAAAGGAGGTATGGGTATGTATCTGGGTATAGGACTAGCACTGTCTTTCTCCTATATCCTACTGCAGACTATCAGTTCTACCTTTGCCATTAATGCTAACACACCACCTATGTTAGCTGCATGGATTCCTAATATATTATATGCGATAATCGCCTATTTCTGTTATAGACAAGCTCCAAACTAAATGAAATTTGAAGAGACATATTTAAATGATAATATCCTCGACGCACTTTATGACATGCACTTCGAGGAAATGACGCCAGTACAAGAGAAGTGTATACCTGAGATCCTTGACGGACATGATCTGATTGGTGTGGCACAAACAGGAACAGGGAAGACTGCGGCATACCTTCTGCCTATCCTCAGTATGCTGGATGATGGTGGTTTTCCAAAGGATGCCATCAATTGTATAGTGATGGCCCCTACCCGTGAACTCGCACAACAGATTGACCAGGCGATGCAAGGATTCGGGTATTATCTTGAAGGCGTGTCGAGTGTCGCTGTCTATGGAGGCAATGACGGAACTCGTTTTGACCAGGAGATGCGAGGACTCAAAATGGGAGCTGATGTGATTATCGCTACACCAGGAAGACTGTTGTCTCACATACGGATGGGACATGTAGACCTCTCCCGACTGTCTTTCTTCGTGCTTGATGAAGCCGACCGCATGCTCGACATGGGGTTTTCAGACGACATTTTACAGATAGCCAAATTGTTGCCGAAAGAACATCAGACAATTATGTTCTCTGCTACGATGCCTAATAAGATACAGCAACTCGCGCGAACATTATTATATAAACCTGTAGAGGTGAAGATTGCTGTTAGCAAACCTGCTGAAAAGATCCAACAGTCGGCATACGTATGCTATGAACCACAGAAACTGGACATCATCCGTCATTTGTTCAAAGCTGGAGAGTTGAAACGGGTCATCATCTTTTCTGGTAAAAAAGACAAGGTAAAGGACATCACGCGGGAACTGCAACGAATACACATCAACTGTGCACCGATGCACAGTGACCTCACACAACAGGAACGTGATGATGTGATGTATCGATTCAAAGCAGGTATGGTAGATGTATTGGTAGCTACAGATATTGTTGCACGTGGCATTGATATTGATGATATTCTGATGGTTATCAACTATGACGTTCCGCATGACGCAGAAGACTATGTTCACCGCATCGGCCGTACAGCACGGGCACAGCGGGATGGTATCGCCATAACCCTTGTCTCAGACAAAGATATGCGTTACTTCTCTGACATAGAACGCTTCCTTGAGAAAGAAATTGCAAAAAACAGTTTACCGGAAGGATTTGGTGAGGGTCCAGAATACAAACCGATAAGTCCGAGGAAATCAACACGAGGACGTGGAGGCAGGCACCGCGGCGGTAAAGCAAACAAGAATAGGAAACAATCAAGGAACCGCCAACAAAAAAAGAACGATAAGGAAGAATAACAATCGTTTGCACACATTTTTTATGAATTTTCTTTAAAAAAGTTTGAATTGTGCGGGTACACAGCCTTTTTATCGAAAAATAATGGGTAAAAAGTTTTGTTAGTACTAAAAATTGTTGTACTTTTGCATCAGTTATCCTGAAAACAATCTTTTTACCTTAAAAGGACTAATACCTATTGAAGATATGAAGCGATTGCCTGTGAGGGTCATCGCTTTGTTTTTTATCCCTTTTTCTTTGGTGGATTCAAAACTTTTTCGTACCTTTGCGCCCGATTTAGTCCGTGGTGGCTCAGTTAAGACGTGGCACAAAGCCATGCGCCATGCGGAAAAACCCGTTTAAACAATAACAAACAATGTACGCAATTGTAGAGATTAACGGTCAGCAGTTCAAGGCAGAGCAGGGAAAGAAGCTCTTCGTCAACCACATGAAAGACGTGGAAGAAGGTAAGACTGTTGAGTTTGACAAGGTACTGCTTGTCGACAATGAAGGTTCAGTACAGGTGGGCGCACCTACCGTAAGTGGTGCGAAAGTAGTGTGTGAGGTTATCAAGCCTCTCGTAAAAGGTGAGAAAGTGATTGTCTTCAAGATGAAGCGCCGCAAGGACTCTCGTAAGAAGAATGGTCACCGCCAGCAGTACACACAGGTAGAAGTTAAATCAGTAATCGCTTAAACGTAGGAGGAACAAGAAATGGCACATAAAAAAGGTGTAGGTAGTTCTAAGAACGGCCGTGAGTCAGCATCACAGCGACTCGGCATTAAGATTTTCGGTGGCCAGAAGGTTGTTGCAGGCAACATTATTGTTCGCCAGCGTGGCTCTAAGCACAACCCCGGTAACAATGTTGGTATGGGTAAGGACGATACCCTCTATGCACTCGTGGACGGAACTGTTCAGTTCCACAAGGGAAAGCGTGATAAGAGTATCGTATCTGTAATTCCTGAGGCATAACACCGACGAGAACAATTTTTTTACTCCAAACAAACACAGAATCCCAAATCTCTTCCGAGGTTTGGGATTTCTGCATTTATGACACTTCCCATATTCCTTCTGAGTTGTTGGACACAAGCCGCTTGGTCATTAGGATGGCACTTTGCGACTGTTCCAATGGAGGAAACCAATGGTTTCTATTGTCTAAACCGCCGATTTTTGATAACTTATTGACTTTCAGTAATGATTAGAGCCTATATTTTGAAGAGGTTACGAATTAGTTACATACAGGAGTCCGAAATTCTCCGCGATTTGCGTAAACATCAATAACTCTTTATTGACCTCAATTGCGGGTACAAAGGTACGAATAGTAGTTGAACAAAACAAACTTTTTGCAGATTTTTTTCCTTTGAAATTATCGATTATTATTTTTATTGTTTAAATAAACTTATATTAAAAAGAGTCTCCTTAATAAAGAAGACCCTTATAATAATATTAACGGTTATTTTGAAGTGTCCATATGGAAAAATAGCGTTTGGGGGCTGACAGGGTGGCTTGGCCGTCATTGCTGATAGTGATGGTCTCGTTTGGGTTTAGGAGATTGACCAGCGTCTGGCCTGACCAGTCGGTGAAGCCGTCAGGACATACATTGAGGGTGATGCTGAGGGTGTCGGTGTCGTGGTTGTTGAGTACGATGATGGCACCGTCATTTTGGGCATTACCCTGACGTCGGGCGACATAGAGGTGCTTGTCTGATTCCGTCAATACAGTCAACATACCACCGAGATACTGACGGCGAATGTTTATTAACTGTCGGATGGTTTTTTGTAAATCTGATGATGCTGTGACTTCGAGCAATGGGTTATCCACGTCGTGCTGGGTGACGGCGTAGAAGTGGGGATAGAACACGCAGGGGGTACCTTCGTGGGTGAGGATATAGGCATAGGCCATGGCGTAATCCTTCACGAGCCATTTGTCATGCTCTTTGCCTGTATCGTGGTTATCCACGAAAGTCACTACATTATCAGCGGGTAGACCGAAACCGCGTATCATACCTGCATGTGCGAGTAGCGACATGTCAAATTCATCACCCGACTTGTTGCACATTTCGGTGAGCGTGAACTTCAGGGGGAAGTCGAAGGCATGGACGTCGGCACCGCCAGCAGCCACGCTGTCAACCCATTCCTTGATATAGCGCCCGTCGGCAGCCCAATACTCGCCGACGATGAACGGCTGCTTGCCGTCGTGCAAGGGCAGATTCTTCACCCAACAGCTGACGAACTCCGGCTGTAGACCGCGCACGAAGTCGAGACGGAAACCGTCAAAGCCGACAGTCGCCTTCAGCCACTTGCCCCAGTCGCAGAGCCGTTGCTGCACCTCCTCGTTATACGTGTCGAGATCGTTGCCGAAGAACTTGGTACGTGGCCGCAGCACATCGTCGGTGAAGTCCGTCAACGAATCCGATGCCGACGACGGATGGAAGTGCTGATAGTGCCATTCATAGTTTAGTTCGCCCTTACCCGTGTGCTTCGGGAAGAAAAGATGCGTCCGCGTATAAGCCGTGTCGTTCTTCCATTGGATGTCGCTTTCAGGGTACGGCTCATGAAGTCCCGCCCTGACATACGCCGTGACAGCGGGATTGGCCTCGAAGTTCTCATCCCCACCATAGAGGTGATTCAGCACCACGTCGGAATAGACCTTGATGCCCGCTTGGTGCATCACGCCAATCATCTGCTCCAGTTCCGCACGACTACCGTAGCGCGTTTCCACCGTACCCTTCTGCTCATAATTGCCGAGGTCATAATGGTCGTAGATGCCATAGCCACTGTCATAGATGCCCCAGTTGCCCTTTGCGGGAATGGGCGTCCACAGACTGCTGATGCCAGCGGCCCTAAGTTCCGGCGCCAACGAAGAAAGGTGATCCCACCATGTGCCGTTCTTTGCCTGGTCATCCACAGGCACATCCCAATAGAACGCCTGCATCATCACATCGTCCAACGGCTGCAACGATTCTTTCTTCTGAGTAGAGCAAGCGGTGAGCGAGCAAACAGCAACCGCTACAATAACGTCTTTTCCAAATCTCAAATTCTTCATATTGCTTATACTTATTAGTTATTTACGATTCTTTTCCATCCATTCCACGGCAAAGTCCACCAGTTCCCGTTAGCGTATCAGTCACAGGGTGGCATTTTTAAGCCGCTCCTTTGAACGTGAAGGGGACTGCTCGAATGCTGGCCAGTTGTCGCGGATAGCCTGCCATTCGTCACTACCGACTTCGTTGTGAACGTCTGCATCGGGGTCAAAGTTTTTCCAGGACTCGGTAGCCATCATGATAGTACCCTCGCGTGTGACGGTTCCAAGCAGAGCCCGAATAACGGTCTGTGCCCCTCCGCACACATCGCCCAAACTGCTTAGCGAAGAATGAATCATCACCGTCATTCCCTGTTGCATTCCAAGTTTCTTGAATGCATCAAGCATATCTTGTTTTAAGATAAGTTTCTTATGCATCATTCTGCTACAGTTCTCTTATGCATACACCTAAAAAGTTATGGATATGGTGAATCTCCATATCCATAACGAAAAGCTGTTTTACAGATCTGACTGTTTTACCCAAATGCTATAACTTCTAGCAGGAGCACCTAATTCTACTCGTCCGTCTGCTTGAACGGTTACTGTTTCTGTTGTATTAAGGACGTTCACAAGAGTTAGTCCGGACCAGTCTGAGAATCCCGTTGCATTAACCGTAACCCATAAGGATTTTGTATTTGTGTCATTGTTGTTAAGCACGATTATAGCACCGTCCTTTGTCCCATTTCCTTGCCTTCTTGCAATATAGACATCCTGTACATCCCCTGACGGATATGGATTTCCTATTTCACTCAAAACTACAAGAGATCCGCCAAGATATGTCTTTCTGATAGCTATAAGATCTTTAAGACTGTCTTTCAGCCATGATGGTGGAGTTACGGTTTTCGTACTGTCATCTGCATCTACAATAGTATCACCGAAGAAATGTGGATAGAAAATACATGGTCTCCCTTCATGTGTTAACAGATATGCATATCCGAGATGGAAGTCTTTTGTTACCCATTTGTCATGTTCCTTGCCCGTATCGTGATTATCAAGGAATGTCACGACAGACGTTCCAGGCAGAGAATTACCTGCATTATTGCGAACCAAACCAGCATGATTCAGCCATGACATATCAAAATCAGATCCAGAACTATTGCACATATCTGTTAATGTATTTTTCAATGGGAAGTCGAATCCGTCAACATCAGCACCTAAAGAAGCGATGGTATTGACCCAATTCTTAATTCGATAATCAGCTCCCCAGTATTCTCCGACGATAAAAGGCTGTACACCATTTACCAAAGGAAGACCATTAACCCAGTCTGCTACGAACTGTTCTTGGAATCCACGTACGAAGTCCAGTCTGAATCCGTCAAATCCGACAGTATTGATAAGCCATTTCCCCCAATCTCCTAAGCGAGTCTGTACCGATGTGTCAAAAGTGTTAAAGTCGTTTCCGAAGAACTTTGTATTTGTTACGATTTCATCAGTCCCATATCCCCCTAGCCAGTCATTAACGTCAACAGGGTGGAAATGACTATATGTCCACATGTAATTAGGCTCGCCTGTTCCTGTGTGAGTTGGATATGTGATATAGGTGTTAGTTCTGGCTTGCAGTTGAGAACTTGCAAGATTGGAGCCATTGTGCCATATAGCAACTGGATAATATCCTAGCATACTTCCAGCATCAATCCATTGCATTGGTGAACCATACTCTTTTTTAGCCGTAAGGCGAATCTCAATATCATGGGCTGTCGTCAATGTTATTTTATATTCGTCTATATCATACTGGCTGCCTATATGTCCACGCACCGTTTTGCCCGATGCTGGAAATGTGTTATAATAACCTCCTCCGTCATTCGGTTCATATTCCCAATTAATATCATTTGTAGTTATGCTGTTATCCCATCTTATCATAACATCATATCCCCTTTCCGTTGATGGAGAAGACCAAGGCAAACAATAGCCTTTTATCTGTATGTAATAGTCTCCAGCAGAGGCATTTGGGACAACCCACTTGATTTCATTGGCTGGATAAGGCATGAACTGTTCAGAATTAGCCTCATTAAAAACATAGGCTTTTACCGCAGGATTAACCTCTTCATTTTCATCACTTGAGTAAACGTGATTTAGAACGACATCTGAGTAAACGTTTATTCTTGGACTCTGATGCATAGTCTGGATCATCGTCTCTAATTCAGAACGGCTACCAAATCTGGTTTCTGTACTTCCTTTCTGATAATAATTACCTAAATCATAGTGGTCGTATATACCATAGCCATTATCCAAGATACCCCAGTTTCCTTTTGCAGGGCCAGGAGTCCATATAGCAGATATTCCACTTGACTTTAATTCAGAGGCTTTCCCACTAAGATTATCCCACCATGTTCCATTGAGGTTTGTCTCATCCACAGGGACATTCCAATAAAAAGCCTGCATCATTACATCATCCAAAGGAGATAATGTAGAAACCGAATAGTTTTTTTTATCCGTTGATAATCCAAGAGAGGATGAATTTGACGTTGTAATACCATCAACATCGGCATAACAACCAGACATAGCCAAAGTCATAAGTATTGTCATGATACAATAGCATACTTGACTTTGAAAGAAATAATTTTTATTTTTCATAATCGTATTTGTTATTGGTGAATAATAATATTTAGAAAAAGGACTGCCAGAATCATGCGTCCAGCAGTCCTCTACTAAACTAATTTCTAACTAACCTAAGTATGAATCAAACTGCCGTAATGGTCGCGGTGTTATTGTTTGCATCGAGCACAATCTTATAGGTCCCTGCGCTGATGTGGATATTCGGGCCGTCCTGCGTCAAGGCGTTCAGGTCGCCACCGAGGTTAATCGTCCACGAGGCATCCCAGCGGAACTTGATGTCGCCGTCGCTGACGGTAATCGTGGTTGACCATGTGTCAGTGTCTGGGGCGTAGTCCATCACCTGGCCTTTGTCCCAGCCGCCAGCCGTAGCGTCGCCGATTACCTCCCAGCCAGTCTTTGCCAGCGAGGCCACCATCTTCTTCGTGTCAGCCGTAATCTTATAGTAGGCC
>Ga0256405_10001291_pt1 | contig 69442 bp, 62 predicted proteins | sample RumenRJG_02DNA_FD_189096 | JGI IMG/M metagenome (GOLD analysis project Ga0256405, IMG submission 189096) | Bovine rumen microbial communities from Lethbridge, Alberta, Canada - RJG_02 | ecosystem: Host-associated > Mammals > Digestive system > Stomach > Rumen | place: Canada: Alberta...
CAAACTCGTTTTTTTTAAACCCTCTTCCGAGGGCCCACACAGATTGTCCATACTTGTTTTTAAAGAACTTTTACTAACTTGCTTGAGTTAGTGTTGTCTTGCGTGACAACGGAAATGCATTATAGACCTTTAAATTTCTTTGTAAAGCAGTTTTTTTTATTTTTTTGCGATCCTTATTAAAAAGAGTGATATTTATCAGATCCATTCAATAAAAAAAACCAGAATATTTTTTTTTATATTCTGGCTCTTTTTAGATAAGTTTAATATTTTTTATTTTTCCATAGCTCTCATGATGTCGTTAATTCTGTTGCTCGCAACATCAATGTGTCTTGCAAGTGAAGCTACATGATTTGGTAACATGGCATCACCGACAGAATTACCGCCAGCAAAGACATACAGTGGATTGAATTGTCTGATATATTCAAGCTGCTTTAAGGCAACTTCATAATTTTCCTTGCCACCTCTTTCAATTACAGAAGAGTCAACAGCTGTCAGACCAATCAAAATATTATCAACAACTGAAACAATGCCCTTTGCAAAATAAATTGCATTATCACTGTCAAAGTGACTTATCTCATCATCATTTAAAATGCCCAATGCGTACTCTAACATTGAATTGCAGTATTTTAAAATCTGATAGTAGTCATCAGTCTTCATATTGTAGATACCGGCATTTTTTGCACCGCTGTCTACAGAAGTAGCCCATGATTTCCAGTTCTGAATACCTGATTTGTATTTGCCTTCACAGTCATAAATAAACCAGAACCCCCATACATCAGCGCCATACACAAAGTCTCTTGAAGTTGCATTTACAAGTCTTGAATCAATAGTACCTTTGGTGCCAAATCTTGAGATAGTTTTGGCAAGTACATCTGAAGCAGGTCTGGTTGCATAGATGACACCACGCTGATAATTGGTGATATTATCTGAGAAAGATGCTGGCAAAAGAATATCATTAGGGAGCCAGCCGAAAAATGAATCTAATTCCTGTTCAACAGAAAATGTCAGAGCATCAGCTAAAATCACAGCCTTATCCTTGTCAGTACTCTGTTCATTGAGCTGTGGCGGTGTGTAAGCTTCTTTACAGGTGCTGGTAAAAACACCAATGCATAAAAGATAAATAAAATATACAACGAATAAGATTCCTGCACCTAAGCCAAAGCGCTTCATGTTCTCTTTAGATAAATACGTCAGCATATAAATCTCTTAATGAAATAATTAACATCGTCTAATAATTATAATATGCAAAATCTGAAAAAACATATTCTGCACTCAAAGAATAAATGTCTGCCTATCTAAATGCACAAAACTTAACCTGGAATCTCACGCTTTTATGCTATAAATTATTTACATATACATAAAAAACAAAACTCCAAATGAAAAGTAAGTTCTTACTTTTCACCTGGAGCAAATAAAAGTTTTGTATGTTTTAAAGAATTACTTCTTTACAACAGCAGCAATTGCAGCAACAACCTTATCGATATTGTTGGTATTGATACCAGCAACACAGATACGGCCTGAACCTACGATATATAAACCAAAGTCCTTGCGTAACTGCTCAACCTGATCCTTATCAAGACCAGAGAATGAGAACATACCATTCTGCTCATTGATGAAGTCAAAGTCACCAGCACCAGCAGCCTTTAACTTCTCTGATAATAATGAACGCATCTGGTGGATACGATCACGCATCTGCTTTAACTCATCTTCCCACTGTGCACGTAATGCCTTGTCTGAAAGAATGGTAGTAACAATCTTTTCGCCATGAGCTGGTGGGTTTGAAATTGCGGTACGAACAGCGATCTTAACCTGTGATAATACCTTATCAGCAGTTTCTTTATCAGCTGAAACTACAGTTAACACACCAACACGCTCATTGTATAAGCCAAAGTTCTTTGAAAATGAACTTGCAATGAGCATCTCAGGATTGTACTTGGCAATAGTGCGAACACCAAAAGCATCCTCTTCGATACCTGAACCGAAGCCCTGGTAAGCAAAGTCAACAAATGGAATAAGTTTCTTCTCTGCCAGGAACTTGGCGATGGTTTCCCACTGCTCTGCAGTTGGGTCGATACCAGTTGGGTTATGGCAGCAAGCGTGCAGAAGAACAACGTCACCTTCTTTAGCCTGAGATAAAGTCTCAATCATTCTATCGAATGCTAAATTGTGGTTTGCTCTGTCGTAATATGGGTAACGCTCAAACTTTAAACCAGAAGAAGTAGCGATCTGATAGTGGTTTGCCCAGGTTGGATCAGAAATCCAGATAGTAGCAGAAACGTTCTGCTGGTGAAGGAAATCTGCGCCGATACGTAAAGCACCGGTACCACCAGGACAGTGGCATGATACAGCACGGCCACCATCAACTAATTCAGAACCAGCACCGAAGATTAACTCGCGAGCTAAACGGCCATACTCAGGCATACCGGTAATTGGTAAGTATGACTTGGTCTGTTCAGTCTCAAGCAATACCTTCTCTGCAGCCTTAACACTGTTTAAAATAACAGTCTTGCCGTCATTGTTCTGATATACACCAACACCTAAGTTTACCTTGTCCTTGTTAGGATCTTTTTTGTAAGCATCGGTTAAACCTAAAATTGGATCTGCTGGTGCAGCTTCGATACGATCAAAAAACATATTTTCACCTGTTAAGTTTTGAAAAATTTTTGTAAATATATCACAAAATGCGATGATATAAAACTTCTTGTTAAACGCTCCAAAATAGTGAAAACAGACTATGCTTTCAATTTTAAAGTCTTTTTCTTCATATAATTTTTTCTGTAATAAGCGGCTGCACTCTTAACCCAGGCCTTTTTACGCCACCTTACAAGCATTAAGATGCCTCTTATGCATTCGTCAGCACAAAAGCCAATCCAGACGCCCAAAAGCCCCATTTCAAGGTAGACACCTAAGAACAATCCTACAGGTACAGAGATGCCCCACATGGAGGCAACAGCCATAACTACAGGGAAAATTGTGTCTCCAACAGCTCTTAATGAATTGATAATAATAATATTCAGAATACGACCAACTTCCATAATCACAGAAATATAAAATATATTTTTGGCCATGGAAATAACAGCAGGATCATCAGTGAACAGAGAAAACAGAGTCTGGCCAAGCCAGATTGGAATATTTACCGCAAGAATACCAGTTATTATGATTCCAATTTTGACTGAGTGCAAAAGCTGTTTATTGGCAAGAGAAAACTTTTTAGCTCCAATATAACGGGCAACCAGAATTTCAGTTCCTAATGCAATGGACAGGGAAAACAAAAGAATAAGTCCACACATCTGTCCGTAAATGCCGTGAGTTGCAAGGGGCAGAGTACCAAAAGTGCCTACAACAGATGTCATAAATAAAAACTGTAACATCCACAGTAAATTCTCACCAGCACCAGGAAGACTGATTGAAAATATCTGAGAGAGAACTTTCTTTTTAAAATCGAAAACATATCCGAAGATAAGGTGGATTCTGGTTCTTTTGAGCACTAAATATAAGATCAGACCAACACATACATATCTGAAGAAGACTGTACTTACGGCTGCACCGTATATACCCATCTGAGGGAATCCAAAATTTCCAAACAGTAAACAGTAATTTCCCAAAACCGTTAAAAAGTTCATCAGAATGTTTACTACCATTGGATCGCGAGTTCTGCCATGAGCACGCAAAATAGCACCGCAGCATAAATTCAGAGCTTCAGCCAGAAAAACGAATGAAAAGAGCTTTAAATAATTGTTTGAAACCTCATAAATATCCACAGGAATATTCATGACATCACATATAAGTGATGAACCAAAGAAAGCACAGAAAAATATGGCAAGGCCCCAGATAATATTAAGGCCAAAAGACATATGAAAGATTCTTCGTACCAGATTTCTGTTACCGTTTCCCAAAGCCTGAGCACAACAGACACAGACGCCTACATTAACAAAATTGAATAATGTAAAGCCCAGCTGAAAAACCTGTCCACCAACATTGAGCTCAGCTACAGCACGGATGGAAATCATACTTACCATCCAGGTATTTATCAGAATAGTAATAAAGTGCATAGCCAGGTCGATAAAAATCGGCCAGCTTAATGAAAACAAATGGAGCTGAGGATTATCAAAAGAAATTTCTTTAAATTTTTCTTTCATACCGACCTGAATAAAAAACCTCTACAAATTCTGCAGAGGTCATATTAAATAACAAAACTGAATTTTGCAATATTATAAAATTTTTGCTAAAAATTCTTTTGTTCTATCATGTTTTGGATTTGTGAAAAGCATTTCAGGAGAAGCATCTTCTAAAATCTTGCCTTGATCAACAAAGATCACTCTGTCTGCAACCTGACGAGCAAACCCCATTTCGTGTGTTACACACATCATTGTCATGCCAGACTGTGCAAGATCTTTCATTACATCCAAAACTTCATTTACCATTTCAGGATCCAAAGCAGAAGTTGGCTCATCAAACAGCATAATCTTAGGTTCCATTGCAAGTGCTCTTGCAATAGCTACACGCTGCTGCTGGCCTCCAGATAACTGTGAAGGATAGTTATCAGCCTTGCTTTCAAGACCTACTCTTCTTAAAAGTTCTAAAGCCTTCTGTTTTGCATTGTCTTTTGAAATTTTTCTTACCTTCACAGGTGCAAGCATAATATTCTGCAGTACAGTCATGTGAGGGAAAAGATTAAAATGCTGGAAAACCATACCAACATCTTTTCTGATATTGTTGATGTTGGTCTTTTTGTTAATGGTCTCTTTATCAATGGTAATAGTACCCTTTGTAGGAACCTCAAGATAATTGATACATCTTAATAATGTACTCTTGCCAGATCCTGAAGGACCAACAACCACCACTACTTCGCTCTTGTTAACGGTTAAATCGATACCTTTTAGGATCTCGTTTTCACCATAGCTCTTATGTAAATCATTTATAACTATCATATCTCATCCACTCTGTTATTAACGATTTCCATTAGAGTTGTACTTCTTTTCAAGGAAAGCAACAAATCTACTGATACTTAAAGTCATAACCAGATAAATTAAAGCAACAGCTGACCAAATCTCAAATGATTTATAGGTTGATGCAATAATAAGCTGACCTTTTCTTGTTAATTCTTCAAAGCCGATAACAGATACTAATGAAGAATCCTTTAGCATGGCAATAAATTCGTTTCCAAGCTGAGGAATAGTTCTTCTAAAAGCCTGAGGAACAATGATCTTTGACATTGTCTGTACCCAGTTAAGACCTAAAGAACGACCTGCTTCAAACTGACCTTTGTCAATTGACTGGATACCTGCTCTGAAAATTTCAGCAACATATGCTCCAGAGTTAATTGAACAAGCAATTACAGCTGCATAATATGGATCAATTCTGGTTGAAAGCAGTGCAGGAACAGCAAAGTAAATAATAAAGATCTGAACTAACAGCGGAGTACCACGGATAAGATCTACATATATCTTTGCAGGATATCTGATGATTCTCTTCTTTGACATCTCAGCGATACCAACGAACAGACCGATAACAACACCGCAGAATACAGCAAGCAAGGTGATCTTTAATGTTACAAGAGCACCAACCAAAAGCAGACCGGAACTTCTCTCAACGAACTGCCAGTCTATGCTAGAAAAATATTCAATAATTGAGTCCATCATAGATCCTAAAAAAATTACTCACCTGAAGCTGAATCTGATGAGAACCACTTGCTGTAAAGCTGGTCATAAATACCGCTTTCCTTTACAGACAGAAGACCTCTGTTTAACTTTTCAAGAAGTTCCTGATTTTTCTTAGAAACGACAAAACCGTAATCTTCACCGTTTCCGATATCAGATAACTCGATAAAATCATCCTTACCAGACTTGAATAAGAAGTATGAGTTTACAGGACGGTCATTTAAAGTGGCCTCACAGCCACCGTTCTTTAATTCCATGAATGCCTCTGGAACAGTGTTGAATCTAACAACATTGTTTGTCAGCTCTTCAGCAAAATTTGCACCGGTAGTACCAATCTGCGCACATAACTTTGCTTTGCCAAAATCTGAAAGTTTTTTGTACTTGTCTTTATCTGAAACTCTGATAACTGCAGAAATACCTGACTTATAGTATGGAGTTGAAAAAGATACAACTTTGGCTCTTTCCTCAGTAATTGAAACACCAGAAGCGATTACATCAATCTGACCGGTAACAACACCTGGAATTAAAGCATCAAAAGGAGTATTTAAAATTTCTACATCAAAGCCTTCAGCCTTGGCAATTGCTTTAATAAGATCAATATCAAAACCGGTGATTTCACCTGAAACTGAATCCTGCATTTCAAAAGGTGCAAATGTAGGTTCGGTGCCAACCTTTAATGTTTCTGCATTTGAAGAAAATGAAAATAGCGATAAAGTTAAGATTGATGTGTTAAAAATGGCGTTTTTTAAATTCATTTTATTTGTCCAATAGAAAAATACTGTTGATATTTTAACAGATTATTTGAAAAAATATTAAATACGAACCATAACAATGCATAACTATTGACAGAATTGTCATTAAAATTTAATGTTTTTTTTATATATCAAGAAAATACTCTAATACTTGATAAAAAATATATATCACAATATTCAAAAATTCTTCTAAAATTAAAGAGCATATATTTAAAAAGGAGGCTTCAAGTGAGTGTGGAAATCAAAAATGTAGTCTTTGATTTTGGTGGTGTTCTATTTGACTGGAATCAGCGTTATTTTTACCGTTCTATTTTTAACGATGACGAAAAAATGGAATATTTTTTATCTAACATTGCCACAACCACATGGAATGCCCAGATGGATAAAGGACGAACATTTGACGAATGTATGAAAGAACTTGCTTTAGAACATCCTGAGTTTAAAGATGAAATCATGCTTTACAGAAAAGGTTGGGATACCATGTTAAAAGGTGAAATTGAAAATGGTATCAGACTATTTAATGCTGTAAAAAAATCAGGCAAATACAAAATTTACGGTCTGACAAACTGGTCTGCAGAAACCTTCCATGTTGCTTTTTCTAGATTCAAGGTTCTTCAGGAATTTGAAGGAATAGTAGTATCAGGTGAAGAGAAAATGATAAAACCTGAAAAAGGTATTTATCTGACTTTGCTTGAAAGATATAACTTAAAGCCTGAAGAAACATTTTTTACTGATGACAATGCAGCAAATCTTGAAATGGCAAAGTCACGAGGCATACACTGCATTCAATTTTTAAACACAGAAGATAATTTAAAAGAAATTGCAAAATTTCTTAAAATTGAACTTTAGTTCATAAAGTCAAATGCCGTTAACTTATATATCAGGAGGTGTATATGAGCTCTATTGATACTAATTACGGCATGCAGTCTCTTGCTATTGCTATTGGCAAACAGGCAAGAGAATCAAATGCTGAAATCTCACTGGCACTTTTAAATGGTGCTGTGGCACAGGCAGAGCAGATTCAGGCTCACGCGCCAGCAGCAGCTCCCGCACCACAGGTTCAGGCTCCACCAGTACCTGAAGGTCCCCTTGGTGCCAATGTAGATACATACGCATAACAAAAGGTCCCGGTTTTATAACCGGGATTTTTTTTACATTTAATATCTGCATCAAATATCATAGTTTGCAATTTAACCAAAAATAAAGGGAGCCTTGCGGCTCCCCTTTAATTGGCAAATAGACAGTTAGACTGCTGTCATCAGTTTCTCTTGTACACAGCGGTACGAGGGAATGCGATACCATCAGCATTGAATAAGTGACATGCTGATGATGGAATACCAACTGCAAGCTCTTCACCAGCAGCTACTTCGATTTCTTTTTCAGACTTAACAGTAAAGTCACTGCCAACTTCTGATGCACCAGACTCCATATATACGAAGAATTCTGCACCTAAGTTCTCAGTTACCATTACCTTACCCATTACCTTACCACCGGTAGCTAATGGAGAGTCCTTATCAACTAAGTGCTCTGGACGAACACCTAAAATAACGCTCTGACCTACTGAGCCAGAAGTTGCATCAACCTCAGCAATAATGCGCTCGCCAGTTATTAACTTAACTTCGCACTTGCCGTCCTGGATGTTGCTGATCTCGCCCTTTAAGAAGTTCATCTTAGGAGAACCAATGAAGCCTGCTACGAACAGGTTCTTTGGATGGTTGTATAACTCTAATGGTGAACCAAACTGCTCTAAGTTAGACTCAGCGTTTGCCTTTAATGGGCTTAATACGCAGATCTTGTCAGCTAAGGTCATAGCCTCAACCTGATCGTGGGTAACGTAAATGATGGTTGCATTTAATCTCTGGTGTAACTTAGAGATCTCTAAACGCATCTTTACACGTAATGCAGCATCGAGGTTTGATAAAGGCTCATCGAATAAGAATACTGATGGCTGCTGAACGATACAACGACCGATGGCAACACGCTGACGCTGACCACCTGATAATGCCTTTGGCTTACGCTCTAAGAATGCCTCAAGACCTAAAACGTCAGCTGCCTGAACTACGCGGCTGATGATTTCCTTCTTATCCATGTGCTTTAACTTTAAGCCGAAAGCCATGTTATCGAATACGGTCATGTGTGGATACAGAGCGTATGACTGGAACACCATACCAATGTCACGCTTTGCAGGAGGTACATCATTTACTCTCTTGCCAGCGATCATTAAATCACCAGAGGTAATATCCTCTAAACCAGCGATCATACGTAAAAGAGTTGACTTACCGCAGCCTGATGGACCAACGAATACGATGAAGTCACCGTCTTTAATGTCTAAGTTAATGTTACGTAAGGTATCCTTTAAAACTGCAGGATTGTAGTTCTTTCTTACTTTTTGTAATAAAACGTCTGCCATATTTAATCTCTTTAAAATTCAATAGTAATTAGCTTTGCTAAAAATTAACCCTTAACACCACCAGCAGTTAAACCGCCAACTAACCAACGCTGTGCTAATAAGAACACAACTGTAATTGGTAAGCCTGACAGAACTGCAGCTGCAGCGAAGTCACCCCACAGATAGTTCTGAGGGTACAGATACTGCTGAGAACCTACAGCCAGTGTTAACTCGTTCATATCTAACAGAAGAATAGATGCAACTGGAACTTCGGTAATGGTACCGATGAAGGCCAGAATGAATACTACTGCGAGAATAGGTACTGACAGTGGTAAAAGAATCAGTCTGAATGCCTGCCATGGTGTTGCACCATCAATTGCTGCTGCCTCTTCAAGAGATGCATCGATGGTTTCGAAGTAACCCTTAATTGTCCAAATGTGCAGCGCAATACCACCCATATAAGATAAGATCAGACCGCCATGTGTATTTAAACCTAACCATGGGATATATTCACCAATCTTATCGAATAATGCATAGATAGCAACCAGAGCAAGAACTGCTGGGAACATCTGGAAAATCAGCATACCGTTTAAGATAACTTCCTTACCAGCAAACTTCATACGAGCAAATGCATATGCAGAAGTAGTTGATAAGCAGATAATCAAGAATGCAGTAATAAATGCAACCTTAACAGAGTTCCATAACCAGTGTAATACTGGGAATGGAGGAGGAATAATGCTTTCCTTAAATAAGGTATAGCTTCTACCCTCGTTATCAGCTGCCTCGATGAAATAGTTGATAGCATCAGCACCTTCACCGATGGTAATTTTAAGCTTCTCTGCAAATGCCTTTGACATAGCAGCAGCTTCGTTTGCATCGTATACGTTTGCATCTTCAGTTAATGACTCAGGGTAAGCCAGTACAACAAGAGGCTGCTCCTCATTTGCCTTTAATACATCCTGGTCGCTGAATGGCTCAGAAACAAAGTCTCTAAAACCAGTAGCTTCTTCTGAAGCAACGCTTAATCTTACAGCGCCGTCATCAGTCTTAACGTAAGTGAGCTGTGCACCTGGAACCAGGTTTAATCTTCTTACATTTAATCCTAATGCTAAACGCCAGTGATCTAAAGTTGAAGTCTGTGCACTTGGAATTACATCACCTACAGAGAAGTTACCCTGACGGAATGAAATTGCCACGATCATGAGCAGAGGGAACATAATCAGGCACAAGAAGAACCACATGAATGCATGAGCAGCCAGTTTTCTATATACTAATGATTTTGGTTGAACAATTGCCATTTTAATCCCCTATTATGCTCTTGCGCCCTGGTTATTCTTAGTGAAACGTAACTGTAACAAGCTTAAGAAGCCAACCATAATGAAGATCAGAGCTGCAACTGCTGCGGCTAAGCCGTAGTCATTACCCTTACCGCCTTCGAATGCGATACGATAGGTAAAGCTTACTAATAAGTCAGTGTAACCTGCAGGAGCCTCAGTAGCCTCAATAATGTCAGGACCACCACCAGTTAATAACTGGATCAGAACGAAGTTATTGAAGTTAAATGCGAATGAAGCAATTAACAGTGGGGCTAATGGTTTGATCAATAAAGGTAAAGTAATATATCTTAAATTGATCCATGGAGTTGCACCTTCAATTGAGGTAGCCTCATATAAGTCATCTGGAATTGACTTTAACAGACCCATGCACAGAATCATCATATATGGATAACCTAACCATGCATTAACGATGATAATCATTGCACGTGCTGGCCATGGGCTGGTGAACCACTCGATTGGAGTCCATTCTGCACCGAATGCATTATAGATTGGAGCGATTACAGACTGAATGAAGATGTTAATTTCACCGAAGTTCTGGTTGAACAGACCTTTGAACACCAGAATTGAGATGAATGATGGTACAGCGTATGGAAGAATCAGGAATACACGATAGAATCCTCTACCACGTAAGAACTCCCACTGTACTAAACATGCTAATACCATACCGATTGCTAAAGTAATTGCAACAGTTAATGCTGAGAAGCAAACGGTCCAGATGAAGATCTGGAAGAATGGCATACGGATTGATTCATTGGATAAGAACTTAATGTAGTTCTTGAAGCCGATGTTTACGCGGAAACCAGGAGCATATACATCACCTACGAGGTTACCCTTATCATCAGCATACTGATAGAATCCTTCATCCATGTTAGGTAAGAACAGCTGCTTGGTCTCGTTATCCCATAAAGCATAATCGCTGTCTACTACGTAACCATTCTCTAAGGTCTGGCCGTCTTCAAGACGGGTGAATTTCAGACTCTGTGCTGAGAACTGACGTAAGCCGGTCATTGATAACTTAATATCTGACTCAGGCATTGATAATACCATTAACTGGAGAGCATTCTTATAAGCCATTAACTGCTTCATAGCAACTGCACTTCCCTCTACAGCGCCATCAACAGCAACTAACGAAACGTCGATACGCTTGTTCTCAAGCACAGCCTGCTTGATATCAGCGCTATCGAAGTTAATTGGAGCTTCTGCCTTATAAGTCTTACCTTTCTGCTCTAAAACAAGCTCTAAAGAACCATTGTTAAGATCGAGTAACTTATAAGCAAAATCACCACCCTCTGACTTGTAAGTTTTCTGCAAATGGAATGACATTGCTGAATCAACAGTCATTACATGTGAACCAGAGTAGTTGGTGAATGAAATCCACAATGTATAAACAAGTGGGAAGATAATAAATGCAGTCATACCTGCAACGCTAGGGAAAGCATAGCGTTGTGCATACATTTTCTTATTAACGAAAACGTAAACACCGACACCCACAATAAGTATGTCTAACAGAGGGTAAGCTACATCTCCGTTAACATACATGCGAATATCGGCATAAAGGTTAACTAACACAATTGCGATAACTACAGCCCATTTAAGTGCAACCTTTGGACTTAGTTTGAAATTTTGCATTGCTGACAGTTCCATGCCTATTCCTAATTTGCCAAAAAGATAAAAAAAAAGAAGTTCGAGCTGGGAAGGCTCGAACTTCGGGGTTAGATTATTCGCTTACGATACGCTTAGCTGCAGTATCTAATGCCTCATCAACACCCTGACGGCCTGATGTTACATTCTTTAATGCAGTCTCGAATGATGACCAGAATCTGCTCATCTCTGGAACTGATGGCATTGGCTCACCGTTCATAGCGTTAGTCATGGTGGTAGCGATACGTGGATCCTTACCTAACTTCTCCTGGAAGCTGTTTAATGCAGCTACACCGAGAGCCTTGTCAGCGTTAACAGCTTCTAAGCCTTCGTCAGTTAAGAGATAGTTCTCTAAGAATTCCTTTGCTAAATCCTTGTTAGGTGAAGCAGCGTTGATGATGAAGCCGGTTACACCTACGAAAGCCTTAGCTGGCTGGCCACCTAACTTAGGTAAAGCCTGAACAGTGAACTGAACCTTAGCCTGGTCGTAGTTTGGCCAGCCCCATGGTCCGTTGATGATACATGCAACCTTGTTCTTGGTGAACTGAGCTTCCATAACACCGTAGTCAGCACCCTTGTCCATGTAACCCTTGTTGATTAAGTCAACGATGTAGTTAACACCAGCCTTTGCACCAGCATTTGCAACACCAGTATCCTTAACGTCGTATGAACCATCAGCACCCTTCTTGAATGCATAGCCGCCTTCTGCAGCAACAATTGGGTATGAGAAGTATGGAGTGGTGTATGCCCAAACGATTGGCTTAACACCCTGAGCCTTTAATTCATCACCAATCTTGTAGAAATCTTCAAAGTTCTCTACTGGAGCCTTGATAAACTTGCTGTTGCAGAGTAATGAAACTGCTTCTACAGCTACTGGGTAACCAACGATCTTGCCGTCAACGGTCATTGCGTCCCAACCTACTTTAGCGAACTTAGCCTTAACGTCATCGCTAACCTCTAATGGTGCAACTAAACCTGCCTTTACCCACTCACCGAAACGGTCGTGTGCCCACATCATTAAGTCTGGGCCATTCTGAGTTGCTGCAGTCTGCTGGAATTTAACTTCTACCTGATCAGGGTGCTCAACCTTAACTGGGATACCGGTATCAGCGGTGAACTTGTCACCAACTTTCTGAATGCCGTTATAGCCCTTATCACCGTTAACCCAAATGGTTAACTGATCTTTTTCGATAGCAGCATTTGCTGAAGCGCAAACACCTAAAGTCATAACACAAATTACAGAAGCTAAAATAGTTTTCTTCATTGTAAGTTCCTTTAAGATTCCACTTATGTATGTCTGTATCAGACAATTTGTCTTGTTAAAGCTAGCTTAAGCTAGCAACCTCATCGGTTATATAAATTTTAATGATTAGGTCTAATGTTTAGCAATATATTTCTTACAAAGAGAACTATATTTTTGAGCAATTTCACATTTTTATTATTATTGTCAAAATTACCAATTATTTCTCTTTACATGCAATATTAAGAAATAACGCAAACGCTTTAGTAATGGACAGTATAGCTTATTTACATATGCATACGTACTTGTACAATATTCAGCAAATTTAAATTAGTTTTAAGGTGATTTTTATTATCAATAAAAATCATTGTAACTGAATATTTGACTAATTAAAAATATTTTTTAACGAACACAGAGTGATTAAGATCACACAGCAAGATCACAAAAATGGCTGTTTATTTGATATATATCACGTATTCTGACTAACAAACTTACATTATAAAAATTATTAATTAGTTAAAAAATAAAGATTAGTTATATTATATTGATACCTAATTGCTAATCTTTTTCATTTTAACTATGAGATTATTATGATTACTCCAGCTCAAAAATTTCTTAAAGATAACAAAATAAGCTTTAAAGAATATGAATATGAATGCACTGTTGACCATGATTTTGGTAAATTTGCAGCTTCTGCTTTAGGAATTGAAGAAGCAAAAGTTTTTAAAACGATCCTTTTGGTGCAAGATAAAACATTCGTTACTGCAATTACTCCGGTCAATGGCAAGATCTCTTTAAAGAATGCAGCAAGAATTATGGGATTAAAATCCTTAGAAGTTGCAAAACCAGCTGATGCAACCCGTATCACCGGTTATGTAATGGGGGGAGTCAGTCCTTTTGGACAGAAAAGAAAAACATTAACTCTTCTTTGCGATAGCGCGATGCAGTTTGATGAAGTTTTAGTGTCAGGAGGAAGAAGAGGTCTTTCAATCGGACTCTCCCCTGCTGACATAGTTAGACTTACTGATGCTAAGGTTGGTGATTTCCTCGAACATAAATCCGCATAAAAAGAATATAAAAAGATCAAAATAAAATTTTGATCTTTTTTTTAAATAATTTTATTTATATTAGATTTCAAATCTTGAAACTACAGATAACAGTTTTCCGATTTCAACATTAGTTGAGTTAACATTGTCGTTAACAGTTCGTAGCTCCTCAGTCAGATTCTTAGATGACTGAGTGATATCTTTCATATTTGTTGAAATCTCACTGGTTGCATTAGTCTGCTGTTCAGCAGCAGATGAAATCTGATGGATCTGAGAGTTAACTTCCTCAACCTTGCCAATAACACTGTCAAGAATATTACAAAGTTCTCCAGTCTCAGATGAAATAGTATCCATCTGCTTAACTGAATCATGCATCATATCATTTGCTTTTTGAGCATCAGTCTGAATCTGTGAAACCATCTTTGTGATTTCCTGAGTTGACTTTGATGTACGAGATGCCAGCGCACGAACTTCATCTGCCACCACAGCAAATCCTTTACCGGCTTCACCTGCACGAGCAGCCTCAATTGCAGCGTTTAAAGCAAGAAGATTAGTCTGAGATGCGATGTCATCAATTGTATTAACAATAACACCAATCTTTTGAGCCTGATCTGAAAGCAACTGCACATGTTCAGCATCTTTCTTAGACTTTTCAGCCTGTTCACCAAGTTTTTCAATAGTTGCATTAACTCTTGAAATACCAGCTTCAGTCTCACGGGTAGAATCTGTTGCGGTCTCTGAAGCAACGGAGCAGTTCTTAGCAATATCAGAAGTTGTTGATACCATATGATCTGCTGCGGCAGCAACTGTTAATGAGTGACTTGTATTATCATTTGCGGTCTTGTCAATGTGAACTGATGAATCCTGAAGTATACTCATAGAACGGCTGATGTTTAAACTTACTTCTTTAATAAGAGTAATGTTACTGTTCCATGCGGCTCTCATCTTCTCCATTGCCATTAACAGAGGCAGAAATTCATCACGACGCTTAATTTTAATTTCGTTGTTTAAAACACCATGAGACAGATCATGTGCAACATCAATTGATTCCTTAATAGATACATTAAGGAGTTTTGGCATATAAATGATAATGATGAATGCAGCTATAATTTCAAGAATAGTTAAAATGATTGATGCAATCAGAGGAACCTTGTTAGTGATCTGATCGACATACTTTGAAGCATAGTTTGACTGCTTGCCGTTAACAATTGAAAGATTCTTCTGAATAATTACAAAGGCAGGAGTTATCTGCTTTACATAAATATCAAGTGCGTCCTCAAGATTATTATCGTTAACACAATCTGTGAGGTTACCAAATGCTCTGATTAACTTGGATACATTATCTTTTACCTTGTTAATCTCTTCTGGATATCTGGCAGTCTGAAGCTTATCGGTAGCATATTTCAGATTATCGGCAACATTAAGGGCATCACGGATATTTCCTGCCTTTAACTGTCCATCCACAAATTTGCCTGAGAGTTCATAAACATCATAGGTGTAATCAGAAGTGGTCTTAACCTTAACGTAGCGATCTTCTAATGTCAATGAAACTGTGCCGGCTACATCACTGTTTACAACAATCATATGAAAAATGATATAAACCAACGCTACGGATACTGAAATAAGCATCGCATAACTTGCAATCATTTTTTGTGTGATTGAAAACTTATCTAAGAACTTCATAACACTGCTACCTTATAGTTTGTTGTTCTCAATATTATTGAAGATAATCTCTTTAATCTGCATATTTTTCAGAACAAATCTGAAAATATTAATCACATTAAGACAAAAGATAAAAGAATTATCTATCATAATGATTTATAGAATAATTATGAACTATGGCAAGATATACTCAAATGCCATTGTTCATATTTGTGAGGCAGTTAAAATAAACCTCACTTTTATTAGATAGCCGTTAAATAGTTAATTTTTTTGAAGGAATATATTTATTCCAACATTTGTATATCTATATAACGTCTTTATCCTTTAAGAATTTAATAATTCCTTTCATTGTTTTTTCAGAAATCACATGTTCAACACGACAGGCATCACTTTCTGCCACATCTGAAGGTACATTTGCAACGTACTTAAAGAATACAGTTAAATACTGATGACGAGTAAAAATGTGTTCAGCCTGTTTTCTGCCTTCAGGAGTAAATTCTATATCTCCTGCAATACCGATCTTAATAAGATCCTTTTCTTTTAGCAGACCAAGACCACGAGATACGCTAGCCTTACTGAGCTTAAGTTCATTTGCAACATCAACTGCTCTTACAAGACCATTACTTCTTCTCTCTTTAATTACAAGAATTGTCTCAAGATATGTTTCACCAGATTCAGCAATTTCTCCAACCTTTTTTACAACAGGCTCAGGAACTGCATCAATGGGTGTAGGAGCACTCTTAATAGAATCCATTTTTTTCCTTATCTAATATTTATAACAGTTAATAATATATCAGACTTTTGATTTTGAATGTACATACAGAACATATAAATTGGAGTTAAGTATCAAAACAAAATAATCAACTCTAATTACAATTAGTTCCTTATTGATAAAAAAATTAATGATGATTTATCGGATTAAATTAAAAAGACAGGCATTGCCTGTCTTTACAAGAAAAACTGTTCTGTTTATGAATGCTTTATAACCACATTAACCTTCTCACCTACCAATGAGAGCTCAATGTCAGACTGAGATGAAATCAATCCTTTTGCAATCATCCCCTGTTTTACAATATCAGTTAGTTTTAAAGAGGAAATATTTAATTTTCTGCCACCTGCATCTGTGACAGATCCTAAAACAGGTTCTACATTCTGCATTCCTAGATTTCTGGTCTTAGAAATGACTCCAATCTGCTCTAATCTGTTAATTAGTCTGTATACTGTTGCAATACCTAAATCAGGGACATACTGTTTTGCTTCATACCATAGTTCTTTTGGAGAGGTACACTGACTAGAAGTCAGAATTTCAATAATGTGACGCCGCTGAACAGTCATGCGCAGTCCGCCTGCTTCCAACTTTCTCAAAGTCGCATCAGTTAATTGGGAATTAACATTAAACTTCTCGTTATCATCCATTTTTTTCGACCTGGTCTTATAAACACATCATTATATTTATGGTATCAAGTGATATATTTTTCAAGAAAATAACTCTATTAATTATTCAAAATTATCCTAATCTCAAATTTTGAATATTATGATGGTTTATTTATACCTTTGTCGTGATTTCTATTTTTTGAGCAGTCACAGGAGCAGACTGACTGACCGCAGCTTGATGCTCCTTTGCAGAAGAGATGAGATAAAGTTTGATATAGCTTTTTTAAGCCAGAATATAAACATGCAGTGATTAAAACAAGAATTATAAATAAAACGATTTTTGCCAACATAATAACCTTCCGTAGCTATTAGTTAGCATATGCTAACTAATAGCTACCTGTCAAGACTTAATATAAATCCGACCGTGAAGATTATTAAAAGAATGAGTCCTGAAATCTTTGCAATCTTAAGACCTGTCCTGCTGTTTTGCTCATCCTGATGGTATTTTAAGAGTTTCTCATGATTTAACTTGTGTTTTAAATCATAAAGACTCAAAGGTGCATTGTCATCCCTTTTACCCATAATTGCAGGGCGGGCACTTCCTCTGTATATATAGTAGGAAAAACCAATAGAATTTCTTAATACCTGCTCTTCGGTGTAATCTAAAAGAACATTACCGCCGAATTTTGAACAGTCATCTATTAAAAATAGCTTTAATGATTTAGAAGAACGGGCTTCTCTTGTTAGCAGATATTCTGATTTATCGATAAGTTCATAACCTTCAGGAACAGATTCTCTTGCAATACCAATCTGTGAAGGCTCAGCATAATAGATCTTTTCATCCAGTAAAGGCTGTTCATTCAGCATCATAAGTGATGAAACATTTCCATTTTCATCTGCATCAAAAACAACCTTCACATCGGCATCTAAAAAAGATACATTAAGGTTTGGACCAAAAGAGTCCTCCTTAAAGTTTAAAAGTCTGCCATCCTCTGACTGAATGCAGCCTTCTTTTTTCTCTTTATCAAAATAAGTAATGATGCCGTACATAATTAAGATCCGTAATTTAATTTAAAACAATTTTGCCAGACTTTAAATCTGCAGAGAAATTTAACATTCTCTCTAATGGTTTTAAAGCCTTAACTCTTACTGACTCATCAACATCAAGAGCATGAGAGCTAGGATTGTTTAAAGCCTTAATCAGGCTTTCAAGGGAATTGAGCTCCATCCAAGGGCAGTTTGCACAGCTGATGCAGTGGCCTTTGGTGCTTGCAACAGGAGCTTCAATAAACTTCTTGTCAGGACATGCGCATGAGAGCTTGTAGAAAATGTTTCTTTCTGTGGCAATAATAAATTTTTTGCAATCAGAACTCTTGGCAAAAGCCAAAATTTGAGAAGTTGAGCCAACATAATCAGCTCGTTCAACTACAGCTGCTGGAGCCTCAGGGTGAACAAGAACCATGGCATCAGGATTTTCTTTCTTAACAAACTCAAGAGCATTTGCCTCGAATGCATCATGAACAATACATCTGCCAGGCCAGCAGTAAACATCAGATGAAGACTGATTTGCAATATATGAACCTAAATGTCTGTCAGGAACCCATAAAATTGGTTCACCTTTAGAAGTAAGGTATTTGCCAAGCTCAACAGCCAAAGAAGAAGTTACAATCCAGTCAGCCTGGGCCTTAACAGCTGCGGATGTATTTGCATAAGCTACTACAGTAGCCTCAGGATGAGCGCTTTTAACTCTCTTTAAATCTTCAACCTGACAGCATAAATCAAGTGAACACTCTGCAGATAAATCAGGCATGATAACAGTCTTTTCTGGAGACAGGATCTTAGCAGTCTCACCCATGAAGCGCACACCAGCTACAACAATTAAATTCTTGTCGCTGTCACGTCCCATTCTGGCCATTTCAAGAGAGTCGCCAATAAAACCACCTGCAGCCTCACACAGACGCTGCATGGTCTCAGAAGTATAATAATGAGCGATTAAGAGGGCATTTTTCTCTTTAATCAGAGCTAAAGCCTCATCAAATAAAGTATCATCTTTTTTCTTCTGTTCTAATGTCTGTCTTGCAGGGAGATTAAAATCCTCTGGAATTGAAACATTATCAATCATGTGTAGTGGCATAATTTACTCTACCTTAAAATTTAATGGAACAGCACCAGCCTCAACCATCGACTGATTTATATCCTTTCGACAGGTGCCCAAAGCTCTTAATCTTGCGGTAACCTCTCTTAAATCGAGACTTACAAGATCTTCTGAATCAAAATATTTGTTGATTGCCTCAACTGTCAGATCTTCTTTAAAAGGAAGTGACGCCGAACCTACAAGACATGAAGGAATAAGACAGAAAAGCCTTTCCTCAGCCTTCATTACCATGCAGGTTAATGTTAGTTTTTCATTTGAGGATACAGTAAAGTTAAAAGTATCCCCTTCTTTAAAATTAAACTCATCAAAGGAGTTTAAGTCTTCAGTAGACAAAGCTGAACCTGATCTTCCACCACTGAAAGTTTTACCATCAAAAGTAAAAGCACAGTTTCCATCTACAAAATCAAAAGCCTTAACAATAAGATTGCCAGCAAAAGCACGATCTGCCTTTCCATCAAGGGAAATCAGACGCCACACACTGGTATTATCAATCGTGATTTTTAATAAATATTGCATAACTACTGACTTACTGAAGATATTACCGCATCAGGATCATAAATCTGGCTGTCCTGTCTTGTGTACTTAACAACATTAGACTGATCACTATCAAAAACACAGTCAAGATTCAGATTGCACAGCAGCATTGCGGTTAATTCACCACTGTTGAAGGCCTTCTCTATCAGAGTAGAAAAGGATTTCGGATCTGATGGCAGCGTTAAAGATCTTAAGCACATAAGTGCTCTGATGGTATTTACACATGCACCATAATCAAACGCCTTATCCTTAAGACATTCAATCAGCTGACTTCTTTCCTTAAGGAAGTCTGCTGTGTTTTCAGTATAGTAATTTGTATTGTAAAAACCAGATGCCAGTGCATTGAAAAGCTCCTGATATGCTTTTCTTTCAGGCTTATTAAAACACTCCTTAGGGATCTTGAACTTGTTGTCCTTATAGCGATTCCACATATTGGAATTATATAGATTTCGCAAAACTTCCCTTTCAAGTTCACTTGTACCAGAACACAGCTCCTTCACCAGATCACAGGTCTTTTTAAAAACCACATCATCTAGCGCTATCTGCTCTTCTGTCATACTTGATTTGAAGAAAGACTGTGTATCAGAAAGGCTCTTTCTGTAAGAGACGAACATGCTTTCATTTTCACCTAAAGGAGGAAATGAGATCCTGTTGATATTCTTGTAAACAGGAAAAAGCTCATAACATCCGTTTAACAGAGCCTGGCGCTGATAGAAATAGGTGCGTTCGAGATTTACAGGCAGAATGGATCCTGAAGTATAAACGTCGCACATGAATAAAGAAGCATGATAATTCTTTAAGGCGAGATCTTCTATTTCTTCAAGGCACTTAAGATATGGCAATGGATTATAACTTCCCTCCTGCCTTAAAACCTTAAGTTCTCTGACGGCTTCTGGGAACATATATTCAGCAGCAATACGCAGATATGAGTGTGCAAGCTGCTGATTGCTCTTAACGTAAGCTCTGTACAGTACATAGTAGGCATAAACTACATCGTATTTGATAGCAAGAGTTGCAAGCTCTATGGCAAGATCACTGTCTCCCCTCATCAATGCGGCTAAAGACAGATTGAAATATGCAAAGCCAAGCCCCTGATCTGATGATTTTTCCCACTGTTTTACAGCCTCGCTTTCACTGCTTTCAAGCGCAACTGATCCTAAGGCAAAAGTAGCCTTGGCAAACCCCATTTTTGACAGAGCCTTGAGATGACTCTTTGGCATTTCATCAAAGTTTCCCTTCAATGATGTGAAAGCATACATATAAACAATGTATGAGAAGCGATCATGCTTTTTAAGACCTGAAGACAATGTCTCAATGATATAGTTGAATACAGGTCCCTTTTTATATGGCATCTTAATATTACTTAAGAACTTTTCAAGGAAGTATTCACTCAGACCTTCTGCTTCCATAAGTGTAACAAACAGGGACAACAGAGCCTTTGTAAAGGTGTCATTTGAGGAATTGTCGATAGCATCCTTAAACACAGGTACAACCAGCTCATCATCAAGAATAGTCAGTACCAGAGGGAATTCCGGAGCTGAATTGACTTCCTCATGAGCCACAATAAAGAACATCAGTACATTGTATAGACAGGCTTCGTCAAAGCGAACATTGTTCTCATCATACAAAAGCTCAAAGTTAAGATTTGTAGGATCTACCTCATTGAGCCTTGCTAAAGTAAGATAAAAAATGTTGTTCAACAGAATAAAGAGATCAGATATCTTTGATGGAACGAGATTTTCCGCATGCAAATCCACATCTGCAAAATGCAACAGGAACAGCAGCGCACAATAAGGATTGCCAACTGACATGCCATATGAAAGCCAGTTTCTGGCCGATTCCTTGTCTAAAGGAAGATTGTTTCCGTAAAGATAGCTTTTGGCAATCCTCAAGGCAACATCACCAGGCATTCCTCTTAACACGTTTGAGATTTCAGAATGAGCAAGTTTTGGATGAGATCTGTTAAAGTTCTCCTCATTGAGATTTCGCTCAATCTCAACAAATACCATTGAGTCCTTCTCATCAAAATCCACAAATGGAGCCAGCAGATTATCAGAGAAATTTGCATTGGCATAGCATGTTGATAGAATGGAAGTCTCAATCTGCTCTAATTCATCTTCATCAAAAGAATCACTGTATTCTGTAAGATGGTAAATAAACGCAGGAATGTAGGCGAGGCATAAGGAATATTCAGAATACACATCATCATTGCAGATGCTGTAGTCATTTACTATTCTCTGTACTTTTAATGCCGCATCCTTTGATTTAAAAATTGCATTAAAATCTTTAAACTTTAAATCAGATACAGCTCTGATACTATGTTCTGTAATCTTTTTTAATGCATCATTAAGCTCTTTGAAATGATTTGAATTGATGTTTTTATCAAGAATAAAGGCAACATACTTCCAGTAAAGAAAGTCAGAACTAGACTGTGCATTATCAGGCTCAATCTCACAATTGCAGAACTTTTCAAGATTGCCAGAAAGTTCCTTCTCCGTGATTTTACGATTTCTGAAACCACTTTGCAGAAACTCACTTTCAAGTTCAGCAATGAAACTCTGATAATTCTTTCTGTTAACTGATAAACCGTTCTTTTTAGTACTTGCCATAAAATCTCCAAATTTACTTAATTTTATCAAAATAAGGATGCAAAAAGTAGCTTATGAATAAACAAAGCCTGAATACTTTTTAAGTATTCAAGCTTTTGGATCCACTTACTTTAACAATTAAGCTTTTTTGGAATTTCTGATTGTATTGACAATGATGCTTACACCAAGGAACACCATCAGTAAGGCCATAATGATAAGTACAAAACCAATGCCAACTAACAGATTGTTTGAATTAAACTGATTTTCAATTACCTGCACCACGCCCCACAGACTCATAATCATCATGAAAATCATAGGAACAAAGGCAACCAGCCAGTTTACATTTCTTGAAAGCAGCCACAGAGTAATAACAAGCAGAGTTAAAGCAGCCATCAGCTGATTTGATGCACCAAAGATCGGCCAGATTGCAGCAGCTTCACCACTTAATGCCATGGCAATTGAGATAGATACAATCAGTACTGATGCAATGTATTTGTTAGTTAAAATTCTGCGAATAAAACCTAACTGTGGTGATTTCTGCTCTTCAAACTTTGAAGCTCTTGGCAGGAACAGCTCCTGACAGATAAAACGTCCAAGTCTGGTTGCTGTATCAAGTGAAGTCATCATGAATGCAGAGATGGCAAGAGATATGAAGATCTTTGCATAGCCAACATCAAGAGACAGAGCACCACAGAAATTGGAAATACCTGAAGCAAAAGCTACAGGTGGATTCTTTCCCATATCCATAAAGACAGACTTGTCCATCGCCATAACTGCAACTAAAGCCATGATGCCTAAAATGCCTTCAACAAGCATCGCACCATAACCTACAGGCAGTGCATCTCTTTCATTATCAAGCTGCTTTGAAGTAGTACCAGAAGACACTAATGAATGGAAACCAGAGCAAGCTCCGCAGGCAATGTAAATAAACAGAGCTGGAATCATAGCAGTCATCTTACCGTCGCCAGTTACAGCTTTCCAGCCTTCAAATGAATTCATCTTGATTTCTGGGTTATAGGCTAAAATTGCTGCAAAACCAAGTGCCAGCATTACATAAAGCAGCCATGAATTCATATAATCACGAGGCTGAAGCAACCACTGAACAGGAATTACAGATGCTGCAAAAATATACAGAGCAAGAACACAAATCCAGAAGTTCTTTAACTGTGTTTCATCAAGATTTAAAAGCTCTCCTACATTCAATGGATAAACCTGACCTATATATACGGAAATGAATACCATTGGAATGAAATAAAAAGAAGCATGCTTTAAGCTCAGCCCCCAGTGCACAGTAGTAAAAGTGAACAGTGGAGCTAAAAGAATGAATAAAATTGATGCTGTAGCAACTTCAGGGAATTTTGTAAAAAGACCTGCAATTAAAAGAGTAAAGATTGCAATAACAAGTATCAGACACAGGAAACTGAAGGCAAGAAAAAGCTGACGACCGGTAATACCCATCAGTTTTTCCATTACAAATGATACTGTTCTGCCCCTGTTTCTGACTGAAATAACCAGGGACGCAAAATCATGGAAAGCGCCTACAAAAACGCATCCAATCAGAATCCATATTAAAGCTGGAAGCCAGCCAAAATATGCGGCCATAATTGGTCCTACGATAGGACCAGGACCTGCGATTGATGCAAAGTGATGGCCAAAAAGAACTATCTTTTTGGTAGGAACAAAATCCACACCATCAAACTCTGAATAAGCTGGGGTTGGATTTTGAGGATTAATTGCGAACAGACGCTTTAAAAAGCTTCCGTAACCAAGATATGCCAGTGCAAAATATGCAAGACATATACAAAAAATAATACTGCCGGTCATTGCCTGCTCCGAATAATTACAAATAAAGCTCAAAGCCGTAAATCACTGCCTGACTTTAAACTGTATTATTATTGTGCATATTTAAAAATAGTCAATCATAAAACGCAACTCACACTAAAGTGTATTGCATTTTATAACAAAGAAAGTCATTTATATTCTGAAAGTTATATAAAAAACATAAAGAGCAAATCAAAACGAAACAATCTTGCAATGCACAAAAAGAATGCACTACTTAACAATCGTTTAAAATTGAATTAGTTTGCGATTAAATGGTGGATGCTATAGGACTCGAACCTATGACCCTCTGCTTGTAAGGCAGATGCTCTAACCAGACTGAGCTAAGCATCCATTGAGGATTATCTTGAATGGTGGATGCTATAGGACTCGAACCTATGACCCTCTGCTTGTAAGGCAGATGCTCTAACCAGACTGAGCTAAGCATCCATTCAGGATCACTTTCAATGGTGGATGCTATAGGACTCGAACCTATGACCCTCTGCTTGTAAGGCAGATGCTCTAACCAGACTGAGCTAAGCATCCTTGAAAGTGAGCACATTATATATAGTAAATTTTAGTTTGACAAGTCAATTTAAAAAAAATATCTTATTTCGTCTCAATTTGTTCAAGATTACGCTTTATGACTTTGTATGTTATATCAATTGCCTTTGATAAATCTTCCCTGCTGATGTTAAGAGGGGGATTGAAATACAGAATATCCCCGATGCATCTTAAGAGCAGACCTTCCTTTAAAGCGTCCTGATAAATTCTGTAACCAAGCCTTTCAGATGATGGGAAAGGATTTAAAGTCGACTTATCCTTTACAAGCTCAATTGCATGAATAAGACCAATGTGTCTTATCTCACCAACATTTTCAATATCTGAAAACTTTTTTGTAAGTTCATCAGTAAGCCATAAAGCTGTTTCATTTGCCTTATCTATGATTTTGTCGCGCTTTAAGATCCTGATTACGGTAACAGCTGCAGCACAGGCAAGAGGATTTCCCGCATAAGTATGGGAATGCACAAAAGCCTTATTCTTTGAATAATCATCATAAAAAGCCTGATATACCCTTTCAGTCGTGCAGACAACAGACATTGGCATGTATCCGCCAGTAATTGCTTTTGAAAGACACATAATATCAGGTGTTATTCCAGCATGGTCGCAAGCAAACCATTTACCAGTTCTTCCAAAGCCAGTAGCAATCTCATCAGCGATAAATAGAACTCCATATTCCTGACACAGGTCATACAGAGCCTTTAAATACTCCTTTGGATAAATTCTCATGCCACCTGCACCCTGCAGTAGTGGTTCTACAATTAGAGCACAAAGTTCATGACCGTGCTCTTTAAATACCTTTTTGGCGTTTTCAAGGCATTTTTCAGGATAGTCCTCTTTATGACGGAACATATCTGGAGCTTCAATATGGATATTCTCCATCATCATTGGTTTATACATCAGACTGTATAAATCCATGGAGCCTACAGAAAGAGCACCGATGGTTTCACCATGATATCCTTCAGACAGGCAGGCAAATTTTGTTCTATTAGTGTTGCCAATCTGCATCTGATACTGAAATGCCATTTTTAAGGCCATTTCAACAGCTGAAGATCCATTGTCAGCATAATTGAATCTTACAAGACCCTTTGGTACAACAGATAAAAGTTCTTTTGTAAGCTCAATTGCATAAGGGTGAGTAATATTTGCAAAGATAACATGCTCAAGAGTGTGAGCCTGTTTTGAAATGGCATCGGAAATCTCAGTATTGCAGTGACCTAAAAGGTTGCACCACCAGGAACTTACAATATCAAGAATTTTTCTTCCGTCTGCAGTATAAAGATAGCACCCATCTCCTCTTACTACAGGTACAGGCTCAAAAGTCTCATAATCCTTCATCTGAGCTGCAGGATGCCAGATATGTTTTAAATCAAAATCGATAAGCTCTCTTGCTTCTTTAGAAAGTGATGTCATCAAAGTACTCTTCCATGTTTTTATCTAATAATTCAAGATCACGCTTGCCGTGGGCCAGAGTTGCTATTACCTTAATTCTGCCAATATCTTCAACCATAAAAAGATTGTCATTGTGCATAATAGAATCTTTATCAAAGTTGTTAAGAATAACACCTTTAACATCAACGTTATTAGCTCTAAGATAACTTAAGGTAAGGATAGTGTGGTTAATCGTTCCAAGACCTGCATCTGCCACAATCACAGCAGGCAGCTTCAAAGCCTTTAAAATATCAAGATACATTATCTTTACATCTTTTTCATAGACCACAGGACAGATGATACCGCCTGCGCCTTCTGAAAGGACGTAATCATAATCATGATCTAATGATCTGAAATCAGTGGTGATTTTATCAAGTGAGGCAAAACGTTTTTCAAGTCTTGCAGCAAGATGCGGTGATAAAGGTCTTTCATACAGATAGGATAAGAGTCTGTCTGTATCCTGCTTTATGGAAGCGCTCTCCTTCACAAAACCGGCATCTGATTTTTCAATGCTTGCCGATCCGCTTACGGCGGCCTTGTAGTAGGCAAGATTTAATGCTTTATCAGTAAGTGCTTTGGCAATAGCTGCAGAAACATAGGTTTTTCCTATATCAGTACCGGTTCCGGTTACAAATAATCCTTTCATAATCAACTCAAACTGTCTTTAATCCATTATAAAGACAATTTTAGCATCTAATTTTGGATTTACCTTTTGATTTTCAGTGATTTTTGATAAAGGCAGAATATTTGATGGAGACAAAAGGAAAATATCAGCCCTGAAGCAGCTGAAGAATAAGATTCTTTGAGTTTTTTACCTGACTGAAAATAGAAGCGATTACCTGCTGGCGCACCAGAAGATTCTGATATTCAGAAATAGTCTCTGCATAGTCAGTATCTTTGATTCTGGATCTGGCATCAGAAAGATTCTCTTCCATAGTTTCGTTAAGACGGATTGCACTTTCAAAACGGTTCTGAGTTGCGCCTAACATACCTCTATAAGAATCGGCTGAAGAGATAAACTGATCAATACACCCTAAAACGTCACGAGCATTCTGCTGTGTAGAAAGACTGAAGGCATACTCATCACCATAGTGGATGATGCATGAAGCATCCTGTACACCGATATGAGACATCATACCTGACATGGAAAGGCCATATTCATACTTTGGTATCGAAATGGTATCTCCTGCCATACCTGATACCTGAATCTTAACCGATCCATCCTCTGAGGCAAAGCCTGCCATCAGTCCGTCTAGAATTTTTACACCACCATAAGATGTATTTTTGGCAATACGGGAAATTTCCTCACAGTACTGTTTAGATTCCTCATTTAATGCCTTCCTGTCAGCAGTTGTGTAGGTACCATTAGCAGACTGTACTGCTAATGTTCTGATGCGCTGCATCATATTAACAATCTCATCAATGGCACCTTCCATTGTCTGAGCTAAAGAAATACCATCATTGAGATTACGGTTACCCTGTTTGTAACCATTTATCTGGGAAGTTAAACGATTTGCAATCTGAAGACCTGCCGGATCATCCTTAGCAGAATTGATACGAAAACCGGACGACAGCCTCTCCATTACAGTACCTAACTGTCTGGATACGGATGACATTTGATGTGTTGCCTTTAACATGGCAACATTTGTCAGCGTAATCGCCATACGGTTTTCTCTCTTTGATAATTCTTATATTAAGACTTTGTCTTTATTATGTGTAACCTTAACTGCTGCAAGGCTTCTATTTTAATAACGACACATTTAAAAAAACCTTTACTTCTGTTTTATAAAGAATTCAGTGTGATTAAAGTCAAAATTCAAATAATAATGCACAGAGCCTTAGATAAAATGTTAACTGTACCTCTTTTTTTGTCATTTTAAATCTATAGAATACATTTCAAATTAAGACTAGAGCTTAATTTTTAACTGATTTTTTCCTAGGTTTTGCTTCGCTTTTAGCGAAGCAATTTTTTTTCTCAAATCAAAATTTCCATTCTCAGACTTTTGTATAACACATTATCCAGATATTTCTCAATGTTATTTGATCTGCCGTTCAAATATTTATTGAATATAGTTTTATATTAAAAGTGTAGAGATTTGATCTTTAAGACAAACTCTTAGTTAACAAATATATGGAGGATGGTGTTATGCCTGCTTATCTAATATTCTTTGCAGCCTGTTTGGCTCTAGTGATTGGCTATATAACGTACAGCAGATTCGTTGAAAAGGCTTTCGGTGCAGACAAAAGCAGAATCACTCCTGCTTTAAAGAGTGCTGACGGTGTTGACTATGTATCAATGCCAAAGTGGAAATTATGGCTTATCCAGCTTTTAAACATTGCAGGTGTCGGTCCGGTTTTCGGACCTATCATGGGTGCCTTATACGGACCTTCAGCTCTCTTATGGATCGTATTTGGTACTATTTTTGCCGGTGCGGTTCATGATTACTTTGCTGGTATGCTTTCTGTCCGTTACAACGGAGCTAATGTTCCAGAAGTTGTAGGCTATAACCTTGGCAAATACGCAAAGTATGGTATGAACATTTTTGCAGTAGTGCTGCTCCTTCTGGTAGGTGTGGTATTTGCAACTGCTCCTGCAGGTCTTTTAAACAAACTGACAAATGCAGAAGCTGTAGATCTTGGAGTATTAACACTTAATATTGACTACACATTCTGGATCTGCGTAATCTTTGCTTATTACTTCATTGCAACACTGCTTCCTATCGATAAGATCATCGGTAAAATCTATCCACTGTTCGGCGCACTGCTGATTATTATGGCAGTTGGCGTAACAATCGCCATGCTCGTTGAAATGCCAGAAAGATTCTACGCCTGGTGTGACTTCTCTACAGGTCACCCTAATGATCTTCCAATCTGGCCTATGGTGTTTATCACAATCGCCTGCGGTGCCTTATCAGGATTCCATGCAACACAGTCACCTCTTATGAGTCGCTGTCTAAACAATGAAACTGAAGGCAGATTTGTATTCTATGGCGGCATGGTAGCTGAAGGCTTTATAGGTCTTGTATGGTGTACTGTTGGTATGACCTTCTATCCTGAAGCTCATGCTCTATTAGATTCAATCTCAAACGGAGGTCCGTCAAATGTTGTATATGAAAGCTGTACAGCTTTATTAGGCAAATTTGGTGGTCTTCTGGCAATCCTTGGCGTGATTATTCTACCTATTACTTCAGGAGATACAGCCTTCCGTGCAGCTCGATTAACAATTGCTGATGCAGTAAATTTGAAACAGGCACAGCCATTCAAGCGCCTGTATATTGCAATTCCTCTGTTTGCAGTTGGTATTATCCTGTCAAATGTTGATTTCTCAATCATCTGGAGATACTTTGGCTGGTCAAATCAGACACTTGCAGCAATTATGCTGTGGGCTGCTGCCGCTTACCTTTACAGAAAAGGTAAGTTACACTGGATCTGCACTATTCCGGCATTCATCATTGCATCTGTATCAATTAGCTACATTTGCTATGAAAAGACTATGGGATTGGGACTTTCTATTGAGGTATCCAATATTATAGGTTTGATTTTCTCTTCAGTATGCCTTGTAGCAATGCTTAAATTTGGTAAAAATAAGATTGAAGGTGCGCCTGAAGACGATTAGAAACTGACTCATTAAATCATAAAAAATCCTATAACAAAATTGTTATAGGATTTTTTTAAGTCTATTTTATGGTTCTTTAAAGAACCTTTATTAAGACCTTAGATTAGTTAGCCTTTACAATGTGGCCTGCACCTGCAATGTACTCTCTAAATGCCTTAGCTAAAGCAGCTGAAACTGTTGGATACAGTTCTGTTACTTCAGTGGTCAGAGGATCATCCTTGGTGTCATAGAAGGTAATTGAACAGCGGCTGCCTTCAATACCAACACGGATCTTGTAATTTGAAACAGGCATTGAAGGTGGACGAGGCAGACCTGAACGGCGATAGAAGGCTTCGGTCATCTCTTCAATTTCAATCTCATACTCTGCCTTTTCTACAGAGTACTTGGCAACCTTCCACTTCATTGTTGGCAGAGCAATATTCAACAGACGCATGGTAGTCTCAAATGGAGCCTCAACCATAATTGCAACATGGTTATTAGAATCTCTGTCAAGTGAAATAACCAGGCTGTCTGGATCGTAACTTGCTACAGTATCAGTGATTGACAGTTCATGAATGAGATTATTGGTAAATCCCATAGCAAAACGTTCCTGTTCAATAACAGAAAGATTATCTTCCATCTGCTTGCCGTTAGACAATGAAGTCATAGAAGCAATCATCTTGGTACCGATGCCTAACTCACCGTAATTGTTTCTACCAACACGGCACTGATAAATCTGAGTATATCTTAACGCACCTCTTTCCTCGTCAGCAGCTTCATAAGGCTGAGCTGAAGAATTATAGTCACGAGAAATGGTAGTTAACATATAAGTATCATCAACTAGCTTGCCCACACCGATATTCAGGCGCTTTAAAGTTGCAGCAAGCAGCATCCATGCATCATCTTCAGAACGAATGCCATGATCACCATTAGGTTCAAACCATACAAATGCTTCACCAGAAAGCCACTGTGCATGAACACCAATATCAGAACGAAGCTGAGTAAGAGGAGGTCTTACGTCGACTTCATCGCCAACAGGTCCCTGCAGCTTCTCTACATCAACCTTTGGAACAAAAAGGTTCTTGTTATAACCAGGATCATCAAGCCCCTCTGGAACAACAATGTTGTTATTTGCTAATCTTGTGTCCTTGTATTCATAATATCCAGTAGACTCTCTGGTACTTTTATCTATACCAAAGAACTCCTGATAATAGTTTTTAACAGATACACAGCCTGTAAGGTTAGCCGCAGGAATTACTGCAGCGCCAAGGATCAGAGCAAATCTGCTTAATTTTAAGTTCGACACTTCGTTCTCCTAATGCAATCGTGTCTTTTGTTTAAAAAGCACCTTTAAAGATACCTTTTAATGTCATTTTCCGCTAAACAATAGCGGAAAATTTAATTAGATGTCGCCATCCTGCTGTAAAAGAGGTTTCTGCAGATAAGCAAAAAGATTATTACTTACCATGCTTAAAACTTCCTTGATTGATGAAAGCTCAGGATCATATGCATTGATGTATGTAGGTTCTGCACCTGGCTCGTAATAGCACACACTTGAGAATACGATATCCACATCAGTTGCAGACAGGGTAAGAGAACATCTAAAATCGATGGTTCTGTCAATTCCTGCCTTGATTAAAAGAGGATCTCTCATTTCCTTGCGGAAATTGATAACACCAAGCTTACCGTCATCCAGATAAATCTGATTTGGACGAACACCGACCTTAACCCAGTGATCAGCCTTATCATAAGATCTCTCTAAAGGAGTTTCAGAATGGAATGTATATGGAACCTCATAGTCGCTGCCTGGAGGAGGAGCTAACTTCTCACCGCTTTCCTGGATCTCTTCGTTTTCAATATCTGACATAGTTTTATACTCCTTTACGCATTGTTTTATACAGAAACCTTTTTTGTTTCTCTAAGAGCAACTGTAAGGTTAAATTCTGGTTTACCTTCTACAGAATGTTTGCTGTCTGTGCAGAAATAGCCTTCTCTTTCAAACTGGAAGCTCTGGCCTACAACAGCATCCTTAAGACTCATTTCCAAAGCTGCATTTTCAATTACAGTTTTTGAGTTCTGATTTACTGTAGAAAGGAAATCTTCAGCCGCACCTGGATTTGCAACATTGAACAGATTTTCATAAAGATTTACTTTACCAAAATAGCAGTTGTTTGCATCAACCCAGTGAATTACACCCTTTGGCTTGTGACCTTCAATGTTCTCACCAACAGAGTTAGGAACAGCATCACAGTGAACTACGGTAACTCTTCCTGATTCATCCTTTTCACAGGATTTTGCAAGAACAATATATGAATTACGCAGACGAACCTCGTGACCTAGCTTCAGTCTCTTGTACTGCTTGTTGGCCTCTTCTCTGAAATCTGCCTCATCAATGTAGAGTTCTTTGCTGATAGTTACGGTTCTTGAACCTAAATCATCACGTTCAGGATGATTTGAGAAAGTGTATGAAGTGTCAGTTACACCATCTTCACCATAGTTATCTATAACAAGCTTGATTGGATGAAGCACAGCCATTGCTCTTGGAGCATTAGTGTTTAAATCATCTCTGATGCATGATTCAAGAGCACTCATCTCAACAACATTTTCCTGCTTGGTAACACCAATACGACGGCAGAACTCTCTGATTGATGCAGGAGTATAACCTCTGCGTCTTAAACCAGAGATAGTAGTAAGACGTGGATCGTCCCAACCGTCTACGATGCCTTCTTTAACCAGCAGATTAAGTTTACGCTTTGAAGTGATTGAACCTTCAAGATTCAGACGGCTCATCTCATACTGATGAGGTCTTGATTCAATAGAAATATTCTCAAGAACCCAGTCGTACAGTCTTCTGTTGTCCTGGAACTCAAGGGTACAGATAGAATGGGTGATTCCCTCAATAGCATCAGAAATGCAGTGAGTGAAATCGTACATTGGATAAATGCACCACTTGTTGCCGGTAATAGCGTGCTCAGCAAAACGAACTCTGTAGATAACAGGATCACGCATGCAGATAAATGGTGAGGCCATATCAATCTTTGCTCTTAAGCAGACCTGACCTTCCTTGAATTCACCATTGCGCATTCTTTCAAAAAGACTGCGGTTCTCCTCTACTGAACGGTCTCTGAATGGACTGTTCTTGCCAGGCTCCTTTAAGGTGCCTCTGTACTCACGAATCTCATCTGGTGATAACTCATCAACATAGGCTAAACCTTTGTCGATAAGCTCTAAAGCATATCCGTATAATCTTTCAAAATAATCTGATGAATGAAAGATGTTTGCCCACTTAAAACCTAACCACTGAACATCTCTCTGGATAGAGTCGATGTATTCCATATCCTCCTTTTCAGGATTGGTGTCATCAAATCTTAAATTGCATGTACCGTTGTAATCACGGGCAAGACCGAAATTCAGGCAGATAGACTTGGCATGGCCAATATGAAGATAACCATTTGGCTCAGGTGGGAATCTGGTTGCTACATGGTCATGTCGACCACTGTTTAGATCATCATCAATAATATCGGTAATAAAGTTACGAGGTATTTTTTCCTCGGAAACAACTGTATTACTCATGTTTAAAGCTCCAAATTCCAAATAAAATGCAAATAATCAGAGTAATTTTATCAAAGTGCATAAAAACACTCAATTTATTGGTTAATAATAAACGCTTTAAAACAGTAAAAACAGCTATTTTTTACTTTTAACTCAAACGGTTAATTATTTATTCAAAATAAAAAAAATATATAAATTTGCGACACAGATTTGATTTTTAATTACATTTTTAATGATGTTGTTTTATTTTTTATAAGGTAAGCTACACAAAAAACTTAAAAAGTAATATAATTTTTTAAATTTGAAATAAATAGTTCTGTTTTATTTGGGGATTTACGATGAGCTTCGAATCAGAAAAGCCTTTTAACGATTTTCAGCACTTTGCACGCGGTATTCGTCGCAGCGGTGATTTCACTATCAATGAGTCAAATCTGTTAGAGAAATGTGGCACTGCAATGATGGAGCTTTACAAGGGTGAGCGCAAGCCTAAGACCCCTGAAGAGAAAGAGTTTGTAAAGCAGATTACTTCAAACGAAGTTATTACTGATCATAATGCAAAGATCTTTAAGAAATACTTACAGGTTATCGCACCACGTCATCTGCACCGTCTGTGCAACAATGGCGAGGAAGAGATGGGCAACAGCTTCATGGGCGGCTCATCTTCAGATGAGACCAATTTAGATTAACAGATCAATCAAAAATAAGGCTATCATAAAGATAGCCTTTTTTTTTGAATCAAATTGTCTTATTACAGAAAGGCAATCACGATATATACAGCCAGCACTGTCAAAAGCACAATAAGTGACAGAGAAAGCTTTAAAAGTGATGCAAAAATTGCAACTAAAGTTCCAAAGTAACAGGTGTACTGCTGATTCTGAATACAGAAGAAAATACCAGGAAAAACTAAAGCTGTAATTGCAGTATATGGAATAATGTCAAGAAGTCTCTGGAAGTATGGACTTAAGTTTAACTTTGACACAAACAGAGCAGGAACACTTCTGAATGGATAAGTTACAGCAAAGGCAATAATAATCACATAAACATAAATACTGCTATCCATTATTTATTCTCCTCTACTGTATCTTCTACAACCTTTTTCTTGCGACTCTGAGAGCTTTTTATTGTCTGTAAAGAAAGCTCCTACTACTGAACAGATTATGATTGACCACAAAATCGCCCAGCATTCCTGCATGAACTGACAGAATATAGTGTTAAGCACAGCAGTACAGATAACAATTACAAATACCTTAAAATCAGCTCTGCATGCAGGGACAATAATTGCGATAAACAGAGCGTACAGGGCGATGTTCATAGCCTGAATCAGATTTTCAGGTAAAAAGTTGCTGGCAACAATTCCTAAAATAGCGCCAGACAGCCAGCCTGACCATGAAACAACGAAAAGCCCCAGGAAATAAGGTACATTTGCATATTCTTTTTTTGCAGTTGTAAAAATTGCAAAGGTTTCATCAGTAATCCAGTGAGAAAATATTGATCTTCTGAAATTATCAAGCCCCTTTAATCGTGCAAAGACACAGGTACTCATGATGAAATATCTGAAATTTAAAATCATAAGGCCGATGGCAAGAGCAATCAGACTTGAGTGTTGCATGGTCATGGTAACAGCAAAGAACTGGCCTGCACCTGAATAACAGGTAACTGACATTAAAAAGGTTTCCAGATCAGAAAAACCAGCCTGCTTTGCAAGAACAGCATAGGCAATACCAACAGAAATATAGCCAAGTACAATTGGAAGTGAGTGCTTGGCGCCTGTCAGAAAAAGACTCTTGGAGTCTAAAGTTGTTTCCATAAAACAGCTTTTCCTTTGTTTTAATGTATATTATATTTTACATAACATAAAATTATATCTATAAAACAAAAATTATGCACCAATTTAGGTTAAAAGTACATTAGAATTGTCTTCACATAAAATGGCAGATAAAATATGTGCCATCTTTTTTTATCAATTTTTAACAACAAAAAGTAATAACATGGAAAATTTGGATATTGCAAAATTCGGTGGTACTTCTGTAGGTAATTTTGAAGCTATGACTTCAAGCTACAAGGTAGTTGTTGGCAACCAGAACTCACGTATCGTTGTGATTTCTGCCTGTTCAGGTGTTACCAATCTCTTAGTAGAGCTTGCCAACGGCAAGTGCTCTGAGCAGAGAGTTGACGAAATCATTGAAAAGTTACGCGACATTCATGAGCAGATTATCTCTCACCTTGAAAATCAGCACGAGCTGCGCAACTTTATTGAAGGTCACTTAAAAGAGATCAAAGATCAGGCTGCAGTTGCTGCAAAAGGCACCTCAGATCAGTTAACAGACACCATTGTTTCACACGGTGAGTTAATGTCATCATACCTGTTTGTTGCATTATTCAAGCACTACGGTACTGATGCTCAGTGGTTCGACGTTCGTTCAGTAATGCGTACTGACTCAAAGTTCAGCTGTGCAAAGCCAGTATTCGATGAAATCAAGGTATTAGTACACGACAAGTTATTACCTTTAATCAACGATAAGTCAATCATTATCACTCAGGGCTTTATCGGCTCTAACACCATGGGTGAAACCACCACCTTAGGTCGCGGCGGTTCAGACTACTCTGCTGCCATCTTAGGTGAGGCTTTAAATGTAGCAACCATTTCAATCTGGACTGACGTAGCAGGCGTTTACACCACCGATCCTAGAGTTGTTAAGAATGCTCGTCCAATCCCAGAGTTAACCTACGTAGAAGCAGCTGAAATGGCAAACTTCGGTGCAAAGGTTTTACACCCTTCAACTATGATCCCAGCTGTAAGACAGAATATTCCTGTCTTCGTAGGTTCATCAAAGGAGCCTGAGAAGGGCGGTACCTGGGTAAGACCTGAGACTGAGTCAGCTCCACACTTTAGAGCTGTTGCTCTGCGCAAGAACCAGACTCTGGTTGTTCTTTCTTCACCAGTAATGGTCGGCGCAACCGGTTTCCTTGCAAATGTATTCTCAGTATTTGCAAAATACAATCACTCAATTGACCTGGTTTCAACTTCAGAAATCTCAATTGCTGTTACCATCGATGCAGGTACTACCACTTCAGGTCAGTCTGAGTTAAGTGAAGCAATGTTAAACGAACTCCGTCAATTCTGCCACGTTAAGGTTGACACCGGTCTTCCTCTGATTGCCATTATCGGCAATAGAATGTCAGAAAATGCAGGTGTTATCACCAAGGCATTCAATTCAATCAACAAGTTCTCAGTAAGAATGATATGTTTCGGTGCTTCAAGACACAATCTGTGCTTCCTGTTAAAGGATGGAGACACCACTGAAGCCTTAAATATGCTCCACAAGGACTTATTAGAAGACTAATTTAAAGTTTGGCATTAAAAATGCAGTTCTTATTAGGTTAAGAACTGCATTTTTTTTAATTTATTTCAAATTAAACTAAAGTTCATACATATTAATGCCGATAAAAACTTGAGGTGTAATAAAACTTCTATTATTTTAAATAAAAAAAGTTTTATAAAGGGGAAAAATAATGGCATCATCATCAACAATTACCAATGCAGGTGTTGGTTCGGGTAATGACTTCGAATCGATCATCTCTCAGTCTGTCGCTGCAAAGCGTCAGCAGATTACATCAAGAACTACTACCAAGAAAGCTGAAGTAGAAATTGAAAGAGACGGTGTTAACTCTTTAAAGAGTGCCTTAAAGACTTTTGAAAAAGTCTGTGAGGATATGACTAAAGATAACTCTATGAACACTCATAAAGTTACCACTACTCTTCCTACTGACTGCAAGGTTTTTGATTTAACCTGCAAGGAAGACTGCGTTAACACAAACTTTGATATCTGTGTTACTCAGCTTGCTTCTGCCGAAAGCATGAAGATGTCCTTAAAGAACAAGGATAGCGGCGGTACCTTTAATAACAGCTTTGCTGCAGGTTCCATCACAATCGATCTTGGTAAGGAAACATACACCGACGATAAGGGTGTAGAACAGACTCGTGAACGAACCTTTACTGTAGATATCAATGAAGGTGACACCATTGAGATGGTACGTAAGCGTCTTAATGAGAACGATTTTGACTTTACCTGTAACCTTATCACAACCAAAGATGGTTATTCTCTGTCATTTACTGCAGGCACAACCGGTAAAGATACTTCTCAGATTCAGGTATCTTCCACTACAACTGGTGAAGCAGGCGAAGGCAAGGACAGTTTATCATTATTCAATACTACAGCTTTAGCAACTGATGCCGATGGTAAAGCTACAGATATTTATTATGGCAACTGGACTCACACCGAAGGAAAGGATTGTATTATTAAGGTAGATGGTGAAGAAGTAAGCTCTCATACCAATACTTTTGACAAACAGATTTCTGGTATTTCCCTTACAGTAAATCGACTGTCAGAAACAGAAACAACTACCGATGCAGAAGGTAAGGCTGTAACTGGCTTTAAGTCATACAATGTTAACATAGATTCAGACTATGATGCCTGTGCATCAAAAATGCAGAGCTTTGTAAACGCATTTAACACTCTGATGTCATCTGTTGACAAGTTAACCAAGCGTAATACTTACGCGGATGGTAAGAACAAATACGATGGCGGTGATCTTGCCGGTGACTCTCAGGCCAAGTCTATTCAGTCTACTCTGCAGAATATGATTGTTAGATTCAACACAGAAAATGCTGAAGGCAAGACAATCTTTGACTGCGGTTTAAAGTATGAAAAAGATGGTACCCTGTCACTTGATTCAACCAAGTTTAAGGACTCTTTAAAGAAGTCATTTAACAGTGTAACCAGTATGTTTACTGGTGAAAATGGTCTTCTAGACAAGTTAAAAGAATACACAAAAGACTACACCAAGTCAGCAGGTATTCTCGATGACCGTGCCGACAATCTTAAGAAGACCATCGATTCCTGGACTGCAAAGGAAGAGAAAAACGAAAAGTATCTTGAAGATTACGAGAACACTTTAAGAAAGAAGTATGGTAACCTTGACTCTCTGCTCTCTGGCTACAACACTTCAATGTCATACGTATCCTCTATCCTATCAGGTACTATGTAAACACAAATATCAATATTAAAGCCAAATCGTATGATTTGGCTTTTTTATTGTGTGAATAATGGATGTTCTGAACATAACTAGTCTTCAAATATAACTGCTGATCATACTGTATCAGCACAATGCTTGTGACAATATGCTTTAGATAGCGCATAGCAAAAAGCCCAGCTTGAGCTGGGCTTTTAAAAAATCAGTTATGAAGACCGATTATAAAGAATCCTTTGAACCTAAACGCTCAAATGCTTCCTGTAAACGCTCGATCATAGCTTCCTGACCCTTACGTAACCATACGCGTGGATCATAGAACTTCTTGTTTGGAACGTCTGGATCGGTACCATCACCTAACTGGCCCTGTAAACGGTTCTCGTTAGCCTTGTAGAAGTCTAAGATACCCTTCCAGGTTGCCCACTGAGTATCGGTATCGATGTTCATCTTAACAACACCGTATGATACAGAATCACGGATTTCCTGCTCGGTTGAACCTGAACCGCCGTGGAATACTAAGTTTAATGGCTTCTCTGAAGCGGTGCCAAACTTCTCGTGAACATACTTCTGTGAATCACGTAAGATGGTTGGCTTTAACTTAACGTTACCTGGCTTGTAAACACCGTGTACGTTACCGAATGAAGCAGCGATAGTGAAGTTAGGAGAAATTGCAGATAACTTCTCATAAGCATATGCTACGTCTTCTGGCTGGGTGTATAAAGCTGACTCATCCTTGTCTGAATTGTCTACGCCGTCTTCTTCACCACCGGTGCAGCCTAACTCTAACTCAAGAGTCATGCCAATCTTTGACATACGCTCTAAGTACTTGCAGCATAACTCAACGTTATCCTGTAAGCTTTCTTCTGATAAGTCGATCATGTGTGATGAGAATAATGGCTCACCGTGCTCTGCGAAGTACTTCTCGCCAGCATCTAAAAGACCATCGATCCATGGTAATAACTTCTTAGCGCAGTGGTCAGTGTGAACAACAACTGGTACACCATAAGCCGCAGCAACATTACGTGCGTGTAAAGCGCCAGAGATAGCACCCATAATAGCAGCGCCCTGTGGCTTGTCGGTCTTTACGCCCTTACCAGCGATGAACTGTGCACCGCCGTTTGAGAACTGAACCATAACAGCTGAACGAGCCTTTGCACCAGCTTCGATAACAGCATTGATAGAATCAGTACCAACGCAGTTTACTGAAGGGAATGCATAGCCGTTCTCACGTGCTAAAGCGAATAACTTCTGAAGGTTCTCACCAGTAACAACACCTGGCTTGATAACGTCTAGGATCTTAGTCATAAGATTTAATACCTATAGTAAAAGTTAAAAAGGAAAAATGAAAAATGCCTGCACAAGACAGGCATTAAAATAGATTATTCAGCTGCTCTCTTCTCTAAGATTTCAACTGCTGGTAACTTCTTACCCTCAACGAACTCTAAGAATGCGCCACCACCAGTAGAGATATAAGAAATCTTATCTGCTACCTTGAACTGCTGGATAGCGTTGATGGTATCACCACCACCTGCTACAGAGAATGCGCCTGAGTTAGCAATAGCATCTGACATTGACTTGGTGCCTTCAGCAAACTGAGCAAACTCGAATACGCCTACTGGGCCATTCCATAAAATGGTCTTAGCGTTCTTGATAACTTCGTTGATGTTAGCCATTGACTTAGGACCTAAGTCGAAGATCATATCGTCGTCTTCGATTTCTGCTAAGTTCTTAACAGTAGCAGGAGTGGTCTCTGAGAATTCCTTGCCAACTACTACGTCTACGAACTCAGGAATAGTGGTCTTAGCAGCAATTTCCTTAGCGTCGCCGATTAAGTCAGCCTCGCTTAATGACTTACCAATCTTGTTGCCTGCAGCTGCGATGAAGGTATTAGCAATACCGCCACCAACGATTAACTGGTCGCAAACCTTTAATAAGCTGTTTAAAACGGTTAACTTGGTTGAAACCTTTGAACCGCCAACGATAGCAACCATTGGACGAGCTGGGTTATCCATAACCTTGCCTAAAGCGTCTAATTCAGCGGCTAATAATGGGCCAGCACATGCTACTGGAGCAAACTGAGCAACACCATAGGTGGTTGCCTGTGCACGGTGAGCGGTACCGAAGGCATCCATTACGAATACATCGCATAATGCAGCGTACTTCTTAGATAAGTCTTCTACGTTCTTCTTCTCGCCCTTGTTGAAACGGCAGTTTTCTAAAACTACTAACTCGCCTTCCTTAACATCAACACCGTCTAAATAATCTTTCTCTAAACGAACGTTAACACCGTCAAGCTTGGTTGCAATGTAATCTGCAACAGGCTTTAATGAGAACTCCTCAGCATAAACGCCTTCCTCTGGACGGCCTAAGTGAGAAATAACCATTACCTTAGCACCCTTCTCTAATGCTAATTTGATGGTTGGTAATGTAGCCATAATACGCTTGTCTGATGCAACCTTGCCGTCCTTTAAAGGTACGTTTAAATCAGCACGGATAAGTACACGCTTGCCTTTTAAATCAAGGTCGGCCATCTTTAAAATTGCCATAGTTCGTTTTCCTCTTAAAAAATCGTCTTTGTTAGACAATAAACTTAGTTTTAACATCAAATAATTTTAGCACATGTTTTTGATTTTTCAATTTTACTAAGAGATATTTTAAAAATATTAAATAAAGGCATAAACAAAAAATAACCTTAAAGAAAATCAAGAATTTTTCATCTCTTGAATATGCATTATTTACAGACATGAAAAAAGGGATTTTACCAGCCGTAAAATCCCTTATTTAAGCGATTTTGTAGAAGAACTACTTGATTACTTTCTTAGCTGCAGCAACAACGTTGTCTACAGTGAATCCATATCTTTCAAACAGCAGGTTAGCAGGAGCTGATGCACCGTAATGATCTAAACATACAGTCTCACCATCTAAACCAACATACTTGAACCAGGTTGTAGACATAGCAGCCTCAACAGCAACTCTTGCACGAACGCTCTTAGGAAGAACTGACTCCTTGTACTCCTCGCTCTGACGATCGAATACATCAGTGCTTGGCATTGATACAACACGAGCCTTCTTGCCCTCAGCCTCAAGTTTCTCTGCTGCATGGAATGCTAATGCTACTTCTGAACCGGTTGCCATTAAAATTACATCTGGTGTACCAGCACAGTCTTTTAATACATATGCACCCTTAGCAATGTTGTCTACCTGCTCCTGAGTACGAGGCATCTGCTCTAAGTTCTGACGAGACAGAATAATAGCACTAGGACCATCCAGGCGCTCAATCATTGAAGCCCATGCAGCACCGGTCTCAACCATATCGCATGGACGCCACTGATCAAAGTTAGGCAGAATTCTTAAAGAAGCAATCTGCTCAATTGGCTCGTGGGTAGGACCATCTTCACCAACACCGATTGAATCGTGGGTGAATACAAATAATGAAGGAACCTTCATTAAAGCAGCCATACGCAGAGCATTCTTTGCATAATCTGAGAAGATTAAGAAGGTGCCACCATATGGACGGAAGCCACCGTGAAGCTGCATACCGTTCATAGCTGCGCACATTGCAAACTCACGAACACCCCAGTGAATATAATTACCGTTGAGGTTACCTGGCAGAACATCCTTAGACTGCTTGTTAACAGTTAAGTTTGAAGGAGCCAGATCAGCTGAACCGCCTAAAAGTTCAGGCATGATTGAAGCATAGAAATCTAAAGCAATCTGACCTGCCTTACGGGTTGCAACCTTAGGGTCAGCAGCCTTCTGTAATGAGTCAACCCAGTCCTTTGCCTTCTTTGCAAAATCAACTGGTAACTTGCCTGACATACGGCGCTCAAATTCTGATGCAAGCTCAGGATACTGTGCCTTGTACTTTGAGAACATCTCGTTCCAGGCATTCTCTAAAGCAGCACCCTTCTCAGTTGCATCCCACTCCTTATAAATGTCAGCAGGAATTTCAAATGGACCATACTTCCAACCTAAAGCTTCCTTGGTAGCAGCAATTTCATCATCACCTAAAGGAGCACCATGAGAAGCAGCTGTACCAGCCTTCTTAGGTGAACCGAAACCGATGGTGGTAGGACAAATAATAATTGATGGACGAGCAGTATCTGCCTTTGCAAGTTCAATAGCAGCTCTTACCTGGGCACCGTCGTTACCGTTCTGAACTTCGATAACCTGCCAGCCGTAGCCTTCAAAGCGCTTCTTGGTATCATCTGCAAACCAGCCCTTTACAGAACCGTCAATTGAAATGCCGTTTGAGTCATAGAAAGTAATGAGCTTGCCTAAGCCTAAGGTACCAGCTAAAGAACATGCCTCATGAGAAATACCCTCCATTAAGCAGCCATCGCCCATAAATACATAGGTGTAGTGATCTACTACATCAAAGCCGTCCTTGTTGAACTCAGCAGCTAATAAACGCTCAGCCATTGCCATACCAACGGCGTTACCAATACCCATACCAAGAGGACCGGTAGTAGTTTCAACACCAGGAACCTCACCATGTTCAGGATGACCAGGAGTCTTTGAATCGAGCTGACGGAAGTTCTTTAAATCGTCAATTGATAAATCATAGCCAGTAAGGTGCAGTAAAGAATAAATAAGCATTGAAGCATGGCCGTTTGAAAGAATAAAACGGTCACGATTTGCCCAGTTAGGATTCTTAGGATTGTGATTTAAGAAACCGCGCCATAAAGCTTCAGCCATATCAGCCATACCCATAGGTGCACCAGGGTGACCTGACTTTGCCTTCTGAACGCCATCCATACTTAATGCACGAACTGCGTTTGCAAGTTCTCTGTACTGTGCCATAGATTCTCCTGAAAAAATAGAATTACTTAAAACTGTTAAGCGATTTATAAAATCTGATAATTTGCAACATTATATCATTTACAGCAAATTCTTATACAAACTTTTGCATTTTCTAAGAATTATTCTTTTATAAATGCTATCAATCTCAACTCAATGTGTTATTTATCAGATAAACCATGAGGTATAAAGAATGAACTGATAATCTGAGTATAGAAACAAAAAGAATTTAAGCAAAAAAAAGCCGATCTAATGACCGGCTTTTTATGATTAACCAAATACTTTCTTGTAGTCTGCCTGGAATTTTTCAATTCCCTGATCGGTTAATGGGTGCTTAACCATCTGCTCAATTACCTTGTATGGTACAGTTGCAATATCAGCACCAGCAAGAGCACACTGAGTTACATGAACAGGTGTTCTTACAGAAGCGCAGATGATCTGTGACTTGATTTCATTGATGGCAAAAATGTCTGCAATGGTTCTGATTAAATCAAGACCATCCTGATTTATGTCATCTAAACGACCAATGAATGGAGAAACATAGGTAGCTCCTGCACGGGCTGCCAGTAAAGCCTGGTTTGCTGAGAATATTAAGGTTACGTTGGTCTTGATACCTTCTTTAGCACACTGATGGCAAGCCTTTAAACCTTCAACAGTCATTGGGATCTTTACGATCATGTTCTTGTGAATTGCGGCAATCTCGCGAGCCTCTTTCATCATTCCATCAAAATCAAGAGTGGTAGGCTTAACTTCACCAGAAATTGGACCATCAACGATTGAAGCGATTTCAGCAATCACCTCTTTAAAATCAAGACCCTCTTTTGCAATGAGTGATGGATTGGTGGTTACACCACAGATTACGCCCAAATCATTTGCCTTACGAATATCTGCTACATTTGCAGTGTCCAGAAAGAAACGCATAACTGACTCCTTTGGTTATTGGTTTTATAATAACATTTCATCTTTTAGTTAGATTATAACTCCACATTTAAATGTAAACGTTTGCAATTGATAAATTATGTGATTTAGGTCATTATATTTAATGTTATTTTAATGATTTTTAATAGTTTTATATTTTAATTATAAATTTTTACTGAAACAATTTTTCGTAAAAATAGATTATAAATATTAATCCCAGTTCAATTTTATTTTTATCACTTATATATCAAATATATTATTATTTTTTAATAACAGAATATAAGATAATACTATATCCAAATAATAGCTTTTCTTGAAAAATTTATTATAATCAATTTAATAAATTCATTACTTTTGAGGAACATTTATGTCCAGATTATTTACATCTGAGTCTGTGTCAGAAGGACATCCAGATAAAATTGCCGATCAGGTATCAGATGCTATCCTTGATGCAATTCTTGCTCAGGACAAAACCGCTCACGTAGCCTGTGAAACCCTTGTGAAGACAGGCTTAATCATGGTCGCAGGTGAAATCACCACTTCAGCAAACATCGATTTTGAAGCTGTTGCAAGAAAGACTGTATGTGATATCGGTTATGACAACTCAAATGTTGGTTTTGATGGTCACTACTGTGCTTTCTTAAATGCACTTGGCAAACAATCACCAGACATCAATCAGGGCGTTTCAAGAACTCTTCCTGAAGATCAGGGTGCAGGCGATCAGGGCTTAATGTTTGGTTATGCAACAGACGAGACTGAATACCTGATGCCAGCTGCCATTACCTATGCACATGAACTTATGAGAAGACAGGCTCTTCTCCGTCGCAATGGCAGCATTTCATGGTTAAGACCAGATGCAAAAAGCCAGGTTACCATTGCATACAAGGATGACGGTTCAATTGATTATATTGACACTGTCGTTCTTTCTACTCAGCATGATGAAAATGTAACTCAGGAAACTGTACATGAGGCAGTTTATGAGGAAATCATCAAGAAAGTTATTCCTCCACAGTATTTAAAGAAGGAAACAAAACTCTTTATCAACCCAACCGGCCGATTCGTAATCGGAGGTCCTGTTGGTGATGCTGGCCTTACCGGACGTAAAATTATCGTAGACACTTATGGTGGTGCAGCCCGTCATGGAGGTGGTGCATTCTCCGGAAAAGATCCTTCAAAGGTTGACCGTTCAGCCGCCTATGCAGCCCGTTATGTGGCAAAGAATATTGTTGCAGCAGGTCTTGCCAAGAAAGCTGAAGTTCAGATTTCATACGCAATTGGTGTGGCCAAGCCTGTTTCTGTATCTGTTAATACTTATGGTACCGGCAAGATTGATGATGATAAGATTGCAGCTGCAGTAAATGACGTATTTGATTTAAGACCTTACGGTCTTATCAAAGAGCTTGATTTATTAAAACCAATCTATCAGAAGACTGCAACCTATGGTCACTTTGGCCGTAATGAGTTTACATGGGAGCAGACTGACAAGGTTGATGCCTTAAAGCAGGCTTTATCATTCTAGAATATAAATATTCATATATGAAAAACGCAGCTTAACAGCTGCGTTTTTTTATGACGTGAAAGTCTTTAAACTTCTACTCTCTGGGATAATACAGATACCATTGGATCATTTAAAATTCCCTGCTCTACCCCCTTAATGATATCCTCTTTTGAGTACTTGTCTTCTGGGTAAACAACTACAACAGACAGATCATTGTTCTGCAGGAAATTGTGCTCACCAAAATCTGTATAACGGGTAGCACCGATTGAAATCATAACCTGTGATGGACAGCCAGCCTCATTTAAATAATCATTAATTCTCTCAGCAGGACCTTCATTTAACTGATTGTTGAACTTCTCAATAAGCCACTCAATTAACTTTCCGTACACATAGCTGTAATCACGAACAGCGCTGTCCTCGCCATATGGATGAACCACACCATCACGAACAAGGAAGCTTGCAATACGGTACTTGTTTAAAATGCCATTCTCATCAAAGCTGTCAATTGCGATATAGTTATCTGCAAAGCCCTTACTTGAAACACCCCAGTTTTTCTTTTCAGAAATCTTTTTGGCACCTTCCTTTCTGATTGAGCAGTCATTTGATGCAGAGAATACAACTGGCTTTAATGCTGTAACCTTACCATTATTCCACGTAACATCACATACGATTGCGCACTCAGGCTCAATCTGAAGTTTCTGTTCGCCTTTAGGAAAAATAATCTTTGAACTGTCAAATGGAAAAATACCAAGGAAAGCAGGTGTCAGCTTGTCAGCACCAGGAATAAAGGTTGGGAAAACCGCCTTTGGAGCCTTAGCCTCAGCAGTCTTAACATTAGTAAAATCACTTGCTTCACCAGCCTGCTCTAAATGACCGGTAAAATTGCCGGCAACACCAAAGGTTGCCATTTTCTTTAAATCAATATTCATATAAATCTCCTGTAGATTTTATTTAATTTTAGCAGACATTTTTTTAATCACAGGTCATTTTTATTAAATCAATAAAAAAAGACACTTTAAAAAATACACTTACAGTTAAAGTTAATTAAAAGGATATAACTTTTAAACAGAACGATAACAGTAAATACATTAATAGCAATCGACTCATAGATTTACAAATTCATACTCACAAGTGTTTTAATGGTGTTGCAAAGCCGTTGAATATATGGACATCACTCAGGTTAAATATATGCATCAGAACAGATTAAGAAAAGCAAAAACAAATGAACCTTTTTAATATCCAATCTTTCTGAATAAGTAAAAATCTTGTAAAATTTATATATATATTTTTTTTCATATCAGAATTCCTTACTATGCAGAAAAAAATCTCTCTAATAGGAGCAATTGTAATTGCAGCCTCCTGTGCATTATATTCACATTTTGATAATGCATCAGCCTATACAGCCTCTACCGTTACTGCTTATAACCAGAAGGACATAAAAGCAAAAAAACAGGCAAAGGAGACCTATAAGGAAAAAATCAGAAATGAAAAAACAGAAACAACCCGCCGTAGAAACTTCAATGAAGCCAAAGGTCAGATGCCTGCAATTTTCAGACAGCTTAATGAGCCTAAAACTATCTACTGCGGATGCAGAATTGATTTTAAGAAAAACTGGTACTATCCAGATCTTGAAAGCTGCGGATATGTAATTTACACAGATGAGAAAAGAGCAAAACGGATCGAAGCAGAACACATTATGCCAGCCCATGAGTTTGGAAGTAAAAGACAGTGCTGGAATAATGGAGGTCGTAAAAACTGCGCATCATCAGATGATGAATTTGCTTTAATGGAAGGTGATCTGCATAATCTTTATCCTTCCGTTGGAGAAGTAAACGCAAAGAGAAGCAACTTTAAGTTTTCTGAAAGCATCAACAATAAAAAACATATCTTTGGACCTAAATGCGATATGTTTATTGATTCAAAGCGTCAGAGAGCACAGATCCCTGAAAGAGCAAGAGGCATCGTGGCAAGAGCTTATCTTTATATGGCTTCAAAATATTCAATCAAACTTGATGAAGAACATATAAACCTGTTTAATCAGTGGAATAAAAGATATCTTCCTGACAGTAATGAGTGCAAATGGAATGAGCTTGTTACAAAAATTCAGGGCAATGACAATCCATTCATCACTAAAAAGTGCAAGGCTGCAAAATAAAAATGAGAACCGTAAGAATCTGTCAGTATCAGGCAAAGCTTGAATTAAATACTCCTCTTACACTTGATGAAGATGGCTTTGGTCATTTAATCAGAGTGCTGCGCTTTAACAAAGACGATGAATTTGTCGTCTTTGATGGTCTTGGACATGAATATGAGGCTGTCCTTACAGAAGCAGGAAAAAACGCTACCTATGTCTGTACCAAAGAAATTGTACGCAATGTGGAGTCACCGGTCTTTGTTGAATTAGGTCAGGTTATAAGCAGAGGTGACAAGATGGAGTTTACTATCCAGAAAGCTGTAGAGCTCGGTATAGGTGAAATTACCCCTCTTTATTCAAGTCGCTGTGGAGTAAAACTTGACCAGAAGCGTCAGCAAAAAAAGGTTGAACAGTGGCAGAAGATTGCAATTGCTGCCTGCGAACAGTGTGGCCGTAATGTTGTTCCAAAGGTTAACGATATTACTGATATCAGTAAATGGTATGATGCAGCACCTGATGCTTTAAGCATCACCCTCGATCCTAAAGCTGATACCAGATTAAGTACTCTTGAGATCCCTTCAAAATTAAGACTTCTCATTGGTCCTGAAGGAGGCCTGTCTGAGGAGGAAATCGATAAGGCTGCTCAATCCGGTTTTAAAGGCGTAACCTTAGGTCCTAGAATTTTACGAACAGAGACTGCAGCTCTTGCAGCCCTATCTATCTTAGGTTGTACATACGGAGATCTGTAAATGGATACACAGGAACTTGTTTTAGGTAAGAGTACTGTTTACTCTGACGAATACTCCTCTGCTCTGTTACAGAGAATTGAGCGCCGTCTTGGCCGCGAGCAGATTAAACACCTTCAGAAATTCAAAGGTGTAGATATCTGGCATCTGTATGAAATGACATATTTAAATCTTCAGGGAATGCCTTGCGTCTGTATGGGCATCATGAAGGTTCCAAGCCATAGCGACTATATTGTTGAATCAAAGTCATTAAAGCTTTATGAACTTTCCTTTACCCAGACAAAATTCAGAGATCTTGAAACAGTTGAAAAGGTTTTTGAACGTGATCTTTCAAGGCTTTTAGAGTGTGATGTTACAGTTGAACTATATGAGGTAACCACTAAAAACTTCGCTATTAACAAAGTTAAGGGAACCTGCCTTGAAAAGTCAGCTGCCTGCAGAAATCTCGTAATTTCAGAATACACCTACAATCCAAAGCTGCTCTCACTATCTGAGTCTAAAGAACTTGTATCAGAAACTCTTTACACAAATCTTTTCAGATCTTTATGCCCGGTTACCTCACAGCCAGATCATGCAACCATAAGCGTTGAATACAGAGGTAATCAGATTGATAAGGCAGCCTTATTAAAATACTTTATTTCCCTTAGAAATCATCAGGGATTTCATGAGCAGTGCGTTGAACTTATCTACTCAGATATCATGTACTACTTAAAGCCTGATGTGCTGACAGTAAGTGCCAACTTTACAAGACGAGGCGGCATTGATATCAATCCTGTCAGATCAAATACATTCTTACATGCAATCTCAAGCAGAACCGTAAGACAGTAAAAATGAGCAGGTAAAACCTGCTCTTTTTATTTGCTTCATATTTTCCTGACTTCCTACCAAATCTGACAATTTTTCATATACTTAAAGTGTATATATCGTTTTTATAATAAATGGAAGTGAATATGAGTATATATGATGTCTGGCCTGAAGGAATGATGGCCCTGTTAACACAGAAGGAAGCAGATGTGCTTTCTGCATCAAGTCATGATGCTCTTTATGATCTGTACAGAAACTGCTCTCTGGCAGTTTTAAACACCGGCAGTATTACAGACAATTCAAAATATCTGCTTGGCAACGCCAAGAACTTTGAAATCAATGTTGTCAGAAATGAGCGTGGTCTTAAGATTGAACTTATCAATCCACCAGAAGCTGCTATTGTGGATGGACACATTATCAAACAGATTAGAAAACATCTTTATGCTGTTCTAAGAGATATTGTGCTCATAAACAGCATCAATGCCAATGCTTTCTTAAAGCAGAATGAAAAGATTACGCAGACTCAGAGTGAAGAGATTGCCGACTATGTTTTCATGATCTTAAGAAACGCTGGAGTCTTAATTCCTGGTAAAAAACCAAATATTGCTGTATGTTTTGGAGGTCATTCAATTCCCAGCCACGAGTATGATTATGCATATAAAGTAGGTCATGAACTAGGTCTTAGAAAGATTGATGTATGTACAGGATGCGGACCTGGAGTTATGGAAGCACCTATGAAGGGAGCCATTTTAGGTTTCACTCAGCAGTGTGCAGTAAATGAATGCAGACTTATTGGTCTTACAGAACCTTCCATCATTGCAGCTGAACCACCTAATCTGATGGTATCTGATCTGGTAATTTTACCTGACATTGAAAAGAGACTTGAAGCATTCGTAAGACTTGGTCATTCTCTTATCATCTTCCCTGGTGGTCCAGGTACAGCAGAAGAGCTTCTCTTCCTTTTAACCATCAAGCTCTGTCCTGAGAACAAGCATAACTTTATGCCTATTATTCTTACAGGAAGCAAAGAAAGTGAAGATTATTTCAAGGCTCTGGATGAATTTCTCATCACATGCCTGGGTCATGAAATTACCCGTTACTATGATGTGATTATTGATGATCCTGTTAAAGTTGCCCAAACAGTCAGTGAAAACAACAAATCCGTTCTCGAGCACAGAACCCTGTTCCACGACTCATACAGCTACAACTGGTCACTAAATATTCCTTATGAACTTAAGATGGCCAATGATATCACCCATGAATTCATGGCATCTTTAAACCTGTCTAAAAACCAGGCTCCACAGGCTCTGGCATGTGCACTGCGTTCAGCCTTCTCTGGCATTGTCTGTGGCAATGTTAAAGAACAAGGCATTAACGCTGTAAAAAATAACGGACCATTCAAGCTCCATGGAGATCCAGAAATCATCGCTGCTCTCGACAAGCTTTTAACATCCTTTATTGATCAGGGGCGAATACTTATCAATACCAAGGAGTACAAGCCTTGTTATGTTCTTGAATAAGGATTTTATATAGATTTATGACCTGCTTTTGCAGGTCATTTTTTTATATTGATTTGATAATTCTGCGGTAATTAAATCACCATAACAGCTATTCTAAAATTCCATCACAGCTTGTGCCAATCAGAGTACAGCTGAAATTAAAGACTTCATTAAAATAGTGAGTATAGTTACTCATGAAGGCATTAAGACTTAAGTAAAGAACAATAATGCCGACAGTCATGGAAATGGCAAAGCCTAATGAGAAGATATTAAGCTGAGGAGCTGCCTTGGTCATAACACCTAAGGTGAAGTTAACCACAAGCATGGTACAGATGGCGCTTAGTGACATCGCAAGACCTGCGGCAAAGATACTTCCAAAGAAGATGAACATCTGACTTAAACCATACATCGGCAGAAATGAGCCTATGGGCACGGTTTTAAAACTCTCAAGTAAAAGTCTTAAAAAGATTAAATGACCATTTACACCAAAGAAAACCAGCGTGCACAGTACGGTAAAGAACTGACCTACGATGGCATTATTAGTACCTGATACAGGATCAACCAAAGAAGCAAAACCAAGACCGGTCTGCATCGCAATTGCCTGACCTGCAAGTGCAAAGGCCTGGGCAATTAAAAGAGTGGAAATACCCATAGCAAGACCGATTAAACACTCTTTAATAGTGATAAGAACACCAGTTCCTGAAAATGGATTGGCATCAAAGGTAATATCAGGAATTGAAGGAAGCATACAGACGGTAACTGCAAGAGCTGTTAGTGCTCTGGTCATGGTAGGAAAAGAATTACCAGAGACAGCAAACATGGTTGCAAAGAATGCACTGATGCGGCAGAGAGGCCAGACCAGCTGAGCTACAGCCTGAAGAGTGATTGGTTCTAAAACATTCATTACTGAACGGCCTGAGGAATAAGAGCAATAATATCTCTAAAAAAAGACATCAGCTTCTCAAGACCCCAGTGAGAGCCAACCATCAGACCACCTACGGTAACTAAAAGTCTTGGCAGGAAGGATAAGGTCTGCTCGTTAATTGAGGTTGCCGCCTGGAAGATTGAAACGCACAGACCAACAAACAGTGATGGCAGAATACTGGCACTAACGAGAATGGCAACAAGACCTAAAGCCTGACGCACGATGTCTACAAATACTTCTACTTCCATAGTTATCCTCCGACACCAAGGCCAAAACTCGTCATCAGAGTTCCGGTAACCAGCGACCAGCCGTCAACAAGAACAAACAGCATCAGCTTAAACGGCAGTGATACAATCATAGGAGAGAGCATCATCATACCCATAGCCATCAGAATGGAAGCTACCACAAGGTCAATAATCAGGAATGGCAGGAACAGCATAAAGCCAATCTGGAACGCAGTCTTAAGCTCACTGACAATAAATGCAGGAATTACCACTCGCATTGAAAGTGATTCTAAATTCTCTGTGTCCATCTTAACATTTGCATATTCAGAAAAGGCATTCAAATCAGACATTCTGGTCTGTGAAAGCATAAACTTCTTTAAAGGCATCTGGCCTATTTCAAAGGCTTCTCTTGCCTGAATCTGCTCATTCAAATATGGTTCAATTGCCTGAGTATAGATATCATCAAAAACAGGAGTCATCACGAAGATGGTCATAAAAAAGGCGATACCTACAAGCACCTGATTTGAAGGTGAAGTCTGCAGACCGGAAGCCTGACGTAGAATCGCAAGCACAATTACAATTCTGGTAAAGGATGTCATCATCACCAGAATAGATGGCAGGAATGAGAGCAGAGTCATCAGGATTAAAACCTGAATTGACAGTCCGTAATCCTGGGTACCATCTTCGTTGGTGTGAATGGTAAAAGCTGAAATATCAAGTGAGTTTGCAGCCTCTGCTGTTGGCATCAGGCACAAAATGACAAATGAAGTTAAGGCAATCAGAGAGCTTATACAAAAGGTTTTCTTTAAAGAAGCAAGTCTTTGTAAAATTGCTTTTGAATTGTCCATATGCATGGATGCTTCTTTAAAAAAGCTACTTATTCTCATCATTCTTCTTCTCTTCTTGAGTATGCTCTTTGAGCAGAGTATCAAACTCTGTCTTCTCGTCTTTATAGTCTGTAAGATAGCTGATATTAGTCGGAGTTACTCCAACTAAAATTCTTTTATCACCAGCCTTAACCAGCAAGATCTTCTGCTTTGGACCTATGTAAAGCTGATTTTCTATGGAGAGTCTGCCAAAGTTTTTCTTAACCAGTCGGGTCTTTTTTAAAAGATATGCAAGAACAAAAATAATGGCAAGGATGAAAAAGGTGGACAAAAGCCATGTTAATATCTGGCCTTCAGTGGTTTTGCCACTTTCTGCCAGACATACATTGCAAGATAATATTGTAAGGAGAAAAATTCCTTTCAATAATTTCATATTACTGAAGCTTCTTAATACGCTCAACCTGAGAGATAACGTCGGTTAATCTGATACCGAACTTGTCGTTAACTACAACAACCTCACCATGAGCAATCAAAGTACCGTTTACGAGAACATCCAGAGGTTCACCGGCAAGCCTTTCAAGCTCAATTACAGAACCCTGATTCAACTGCAGCAGGTTACGGATTGAAATCTTGGCGTGACCTACTTCCATTGTAATGGTTACAGGAATATCTAAAATTGAATCAAGCTTCTTACGTTCTTCAGCTGAAAGCGGAGCCTTACCTGATGATGTGGCACCTTCTTCAAACTCCTCAAGAGGAGTTTCTGAAGCATCCTCAGACATATTCTGATCGCCTAAAGCTGCAGCCCACTCGTCTGCTAATTTCTGATCATCTGACATAATTCACCTGTTAATCGTCATCAAAATCTTCTGTCTCTTCTTCCTCAGCTACATTCATGCTGTTGCCCTTAATGAAGCTGAAGTCTGTCTTGGCACTCTTAGGTCTTTCCAGAACCTCAGAAATCTTGACAGCAAGTTTATCCTTGGATCTTCCAAGTTTTGCATGATAGCTTGGTAAATCCTCAATATAAACAAGAAGGTTTTCAGGGATTTCCACATTGAGAACATCACCTGCTTTAAAATCCATAATGTCACGTAAAGATACGAAAGTGTCTAAAAGCTTTACTCTCATATCCACGTTTACATCCATAACTTCTTCACGAAGTGCCTTATTCCAGCGAACATCGGTATCACCCTTGTCAGACTGAACACCGGCATCGAGGAGTTCACGGATAGGCTCAATCATTGAATATGGGAAGCAGATATGAAGATCACCGCCGCCGCCATCAAGATCGATATGGAACTGGTTTACCACGAGAACTTCTGAAGGGCTTACAATGTTGGCCATTGAAGGGTTAACTTCAGAATCGAGGTATTCAAACTCGGCATCCATAACTGGAGCCCAAGCTTCCTTATAATCGGCAAACACCATTTTAAGAAGCTTCTGAATAATACGTCTCTCAGTTGGGGTGAATTCACGACCTTCAATCTTGGTTCTGAAACGGCCTTCGCCACCAAAGAAGTTCTCCACCAGAATGAACACCAGTCTTGCTTCAAGGGTAATTAAAGCAGTACCCTTTAAAGGTCTGAAGCGCACCATGTTCAGAGAAGTAGGAACATAAAGTGTCTGAACATACTCACCAAACTTCATCATCTGAACACCGTTCCAGGTAACTTCAGCTGAATGGCGCATCATATTGAAAAGACTGATACGCATATGACGGGCAAAACGTTCATCCACAAGCTCGAGCGTAGGCATACGACCACGAACAATACGTTCCTGTGATCCGAAGTCAAACGTTTTAATACCAGTGACTTCTTGGGGGGTCTCCGGCTCTACATCGTCCGCTCCATGCAACAGAGCGTCGATTTCGTCCTGTGATAAAAATTCAGTCACAAGTAAGCTCCATTACTGTAATACGAAACTTGTCAGCAGAATCTGCTCAACAACCGGATTTTTGGCAACTTCTGTCATTCTTGCTCTAACAGCATCGAGAAGTTCTCTCTTTAATCTCTGACGTCCTGAAGGCTTTAATAATACCTCATAAGACTGAGTAGAAAGTCTGTCAAAAATTACACTGCTAATTAAGGTTAAATGCTTTCTTGCAAGCTCATCATTTGCATCACCAACAACAACCAGTACAATCTCAACCTGACCTGCGTGAGATCGACGATCAGACTTGATACTGAAAGTAAATGGCTGACTGAAAGGTACATAAATATCTCTCTGCATCAGACGCTGCTCCTTTTCTGCAGCAGCTTTCCTTGCAGCAATTTCTTCAGGATTTGGGCCTGATGGTTCAAATGGAGGTAAATGCATGAAATAGGCAGCACCAAGATAACCGCCGGAACCAACCAGCAACAGCACAATACCTATAATAATCAGAAATAGTTTTCCACCCTTTTTAGGTGCCTCTAAATCATCTGCATTATTCTTAGCCATAATCTCTCCTCAATTTTGCTTATATTATGGCATATAAGCGTTAATAATTATTTGATTTTTTATGCAAAACGAGCAAATCTATTATTGTTTTGTGAGTTGAATACGTTAATTTCTTCAGCAAAACTCAAATTTTCTCTTTCCATACCTGAATTATCGTCTTCAAGAGTGAACATTGATTCAAAATCTTTGTTCTCACGCTCCCCATGACCGCTTTCCTGTTCAGCGTTACTGTTATCAGCAAACTGCTCTGAACTTCCCTGTTCATCAAGGTAATCGGCAAGTTCTACATCAGCATCAATATCATTAGACTTCAGGATATCTCTTAAGGTTCCAAGAGCCTTTTCAATAAGATCTTTTGCACCCTCTGAGCTTGCCTGGAAGGTTACCTTGTTTAAGTTCTCCATTGAACCTAAATCAAAGTTAATCTTCAATTTACCGAGGTCTTCAGGATTTAAATCAAGCTCCATTCTCTTTAAGTTGCGGCTAGCCATCTGCATTACCTTCTCGGCGATAGCTTCAGCATTAGCTCTTAAATTTGATGACATGTTAAGCAGGTTCATCTGTTTAGTCATCTGCTGTTTGTTCACAGCCTTTTCCTGACCTAATAAACCAGACTGCAGATTCTGATTCTGTGAGTTTTCTTCAAATCCGCCAGAACTTCCTTGCTGAGACTGAGAAGCATTCATTGAAGGTACTGCTTTAGCCTGAGCACCCTTTACAGAGATGGTCGAATTGCTGAGGGTATTTTCACTATCAGCCTCAGCATCAAGATTAAACTGATTATTCTGTAATACAAATCCCTGTGCTGGAGCATACTCAGCGTTTCTTGAGTTTGCAAGCACACTTTCAAGTACAGTCTTCTGATTCTGGGTATTGCCTCTTAAAAGCTCTAAAGAGTCCTTTAAAGCAGCTTCATTAGACTGCTCCTTAGAGTCCATAATTGCATCAATCTTTTCTTTTACAATTTCATGGGACTCAATATTCTCTTCAAGAGCAATAGAAGCCTTCAATGAATCCTCAATTACAGAAAGCTCTGATGCACCAAAATCATTTTCCATCATAGGATTTGAATCATTATACTCCGTCATTCTGACTGAAGTTACATTTGCCTTTTGCAACAGATCTTTTAACTGAACATTTGCAGTTGTCTTTACTACCTCAGATCTGCTCTCTTTTACAAAGTCTTCAAAGGCTTTTGTATCAAAATCTTCATATTGGGTGTCAGCATAAAAAGTCTTTTCCATGATATCTGATGAAAAATCCTGCTCTAATGACATGACACTCTCATCTTCAGAAGTGTTTAATGCAGTAAACTTAGCTGAGTTTGAAGTATTTTCAACTTCACATGAGATTAAATTATCCTCCTGATTTAAATTAACAGCAGGCATAATCTCCTCAGATACATTCTCTTGTAAATTATTGTTTACCAGAAACTCATCACTATCCTGTAAATGAGCATTAAGTTCAGATGTATTAACAAACTTATCAGAATCTTCTGTTAGAGAAAAAACATCCTTAACCTTAGCTTTAGCCTCATCGTTAACTTCATCATTTTCATCATTAAACTTATTAACGTTTTCTTTTGCCTGATTGTGCTTAACAAAATTTAGAGGCTGATCTTTTGCTTTCACACTGCCATGTTTTAGTTCAGACTGTTCCTTAAGAATATTCTGAGATGCCATAATGGAATCAAAGATATTAGAGAAATTAGTGCCAGCCTCCTTTATTGAAGAAGACAGATAAGACATTCTGCCACTTGTGGCAAATTTGTCTGTATTCTGCACTACATTATTGCCTACATTCTCCATTCATTATTCTCCGTAATTTCTATTTAGATAGTATATTTATTCTATATTTCAATATGTTATTTAATTTTATTAAACATTAAATAACACTTCTGATGTAAGCGAATGCAATTAGTCTGCCAAATTTAAAAAAAATTACTTCTAAAAAAAATAATCGGAATATCAGTTTTTATTCTTGAAAATTTAAAACTTTCTGATATTATGTTAGCCATTGCTAACCTTTGTTAGCATATTCATACTCTAATAAGCATAATCTAACATACTTTTACTTACCAATTTATTAAAGGGATGATCATGAAAAAGAAAGCTCTAGCATTAGCAATAATTCTTACAGCATCAGCAGCAGACGCTGCCACCGTATATGATAAGGATGATACTTCATTAAATATCGGAGGCCGTGTTCAGTCTGTTTTCTATAATACAGGTGCTGCTAAAGCTAATGAACTAAATAAGGGTAATGACAATACTCTTGTGAACTCAGCTCGTTTTTCTTTAGAAGGCAGAAGTAAAATCAACTCTAATGTATCAGCTTTTGCATTTTCAGAGTGGGACATGGCAAACGGGACAGACGAGAATCTGAAAACAAGAGAACAGTTCGTTGGTCTTGATTTTAACTCTTATGGCAAATTGATGGCCGGTAAAACTTATTCAGCTATGAAATCAGTAATTGAAGTTACTGACATCTTTGAAGATTTTGGATGCGCAGGTCAATTTGGCGAGGATGAATTCAGATCAGGCACCATCAGATATGTTTTTGAAAATGATTCATTCTTTGCATCAGTTTCCACAAGCCTCGCATCAGATAATGAACTTGTAGAAGGAGCTTCATATAATGATTTTGATAAAGAGGATAAGGTAAATATAAAAGGCGGATTTGCAGCTTCAGTAGGTTATACATTTAATGATGTGCTCTTTGGACCACTCTCTTTTAAAGCTGGTTATGAATACATTAAAGTTCAGAATAAAGGCGTTGACAACTACAAATATGGTATACATGACATCTCTGCACCAGCACTTAAAAATGTAAAAGATATAGCTGCATCTGTAAAATGGGGAAGCGATGATGGATTCTCTGTTGGCGCCCTGTACAACACCAGAAAATTTACTCTGACAAGGAGTTTTGTTAACGACTGCAATAATGCATTTGGAGATGATGTAGCATTCTCATATCGTTTAAACGGATATGAAATTGTTACTGCATACGGCTTTGAAAACGGAATTACAATTGCTGCAGGATATGAATTTATGGAAGTTAAAGGAGATCATAAAGGTAATTCTGAAATATTCAGAAGAATTCCTGTTTATGTCAACTATGACTTAAACGAGAACTTTAACTTATGGACAGAAGCACAATTTAACGCTGGTGATGAGCACAAGTCTTCAGAGCTTAACAAATCACTCTTATCAGTAGGTGCAAGATACACCTTCTAATTTCAAGCAAAACAACACATGTAAAGGCATCGCAAGGTGCCTTTTTTGAATTAAAACTAAGAATTACGTTCGATAAGTGATCTTGCCATCTTTGAAGAAACAATATCATCAGCAAGTTTCTGTTCTGCTTTTGCTTCTTTCAAAGCTCTGGCTTTTTTGTGTTTTTCAAGGAGGGCTTCTATGATTTTTCGAGCCTGCTGTTTCTGCAGATAATTCTGTTTAGCTCGCTCTTCCTGAGCTTTTAACTGTAAAAGACCTTCTTCCTGTCTAATCTTAATCTTATCTAATTTGTCGATAAACTGCTGATATGAAAAATACATATTCATATCCATGGAAGTTCTTGCCTTAACCTCCATTTCATCAGCATAGATTTTCTGGAAAGAAATTAACTGTTCTATCTGTTTTTCAAAATTATGAACACTGTTCTGCGCATCAGTCCACTGCTGCAAGGCTGCATCCTCTTCTTTCTTGCGCAGATCAAGTACCAGTAACAGAGCCTTATCCTGATTTGCCATCTATTTATCTCATGTTATTGGTAATTTTGACAGATGGTCTAATTGAAGCTCCACCCTGTCCATTAGGCCCTTTAAGATTTACCTGAGCACGAGGCTGACCATTAGGAGCAGCCCCCTTTGCATTCATAGCATCCATCTTCTGCTGAGCATCATTGATAAGAACCATTGAAAGCTGCTTTAAACCGTCAAGAGACATTTTATAAGGGACAATGTCCTTCATTCCCTGAACTGTAAACTCATCAATATAAGGCTTAATCATGATAGCCTGATCCACTCTAGGATCAGAACCACGCTGATATGCGCCAATCTGAATCAGTTCTCGGCTTTGCGTGTACTGAGCAAGACACTGTCTGATGGTTCTTGCCATTACCATATGCTCTGAGGTAACTACTGCAGGCATAACACGACTTACAGACTTTTCAACATCAATAGCGGGGAAATGACCAGAGTCTGCAAGCTCTCGAGAGAGCACAATATGACCGTCTAAGATAGCTCTTGCAGAGTCAGCAATTGGATCCTGAAGATCATCACCTTCTACAAGCACTGTAAAGAAGGCGGTAATTGACCCCTGCCCTTCGCCACCGTTACCTGCTCTTTCCACCAGAGCAGGAAGTTTGGCAAATACTGATGGAGGATAACCTTTAGTTGCAGGAGGCTCACCAACTGCCAGAGCAATCTCACGCTGAGCCATGGCATATCTGGTTAATGAGTCAATCATCATCAGCACGTTATAGCCCTGATCTCTAAAATACTCTGCAATTGAGAAAGTGGTTTCACAACCTTTTAAACGCATTAAAGGAGATGCATCAGCAGGAGCTGCAACAACCACAGCTCTGGCTCTGCCCTCCTCTCCTAAAATGTCGTCGATAAATTCCTTAACTTCTCGTCCACGCTCGCCAATCAGACCTACCACAACAATATCAGCAGTAGTACCGCGAGTCATCATGCCAAGAAGTACAGATTTACCAACACCAGAACCTGCAAAAAGACCAATACGCTGGCCCTGACCGATGGTTAACAAGGAGTTAATGGCCTTAACTCCTACATCAAGAGGCTGCTTGATAGGACGTCTTGCCATTGGGTTTAATTTGATTGGATGCCACTTGGCGGCATTGGTTGCAACAAGTGGTCCCTTGCCGTCAATAGGATTACCAAGGCCATCTACAACTCTGCCTAGAAGATGCAGACCGTAAGGATAATCCTCAGTTCCGGTAACTGGAGTTACAAGATTGCCATTCTGAACATCAATGATATCTGTTGTTGGCATTAAATAAGTAGTCGAACCATCAAAGCCTACAACTTCAGCTAACATAGGACCTGATGCGGTATCAATACGACAGCGTACTCCTACAGGAACATTAAGGCCAACAGCCTCAAGAGTAAGACCTACAACTCGTGTAAGTCTACCAGAGAGCACCGGCTCACTTTCCTTTTGCGGAAGATTTACAGACTGAAGTCTTGATAAAAGATTACTCATATAGACCTGCTACCCCTGCACAGCCTGAGCTTCAACCTCAGGAATTTCCTCTTCAGGAACTGCACCACCATCCTGTATCTGCACAGCTTCAGGATCCTGACTCATAGCCTCATCAGGCTCATCTGAACCTACGTTTTCTGACATGGCAGCGGCTGCAAGATCTGAAAGGTTTCTAGGAGCAAGTGGCTTCTTTGGAATCTCATCATATTCAGGACAGCCAGGAACTGACTCACGCAGAGCAGAATCAACACATGGATATACAGCAGTAAGGAATTCTTCTAATACTGCATCGATGCGATCGTTAATTCTCCAGTTAACTTCTGACTTGGTATTGGTAACTTTGATATCACCAACTGATAAAGACTCATCAGCAATTAACTGCCAGTTCTGAGAACGGATATAATCAGGTCCGATAGAAGCTGAAATTACAGCATGATCTTCAGGGTTTAAATGGATCTCTGCACCTGATTTTGCATTAGGAAGAATAGTAATAGCCTTTTCAATAGACTTAACCAGGTAATCAGAGTTTTGAGAAATTTCCTTGTGTGTTATAACCTTAACAAGTCTTGAAACCATATAGGCAAGCTCATCTGTTACATCTCTGTCAATTTCTCTTAAAGGATTGGCAAGGCAGTCAGCTAAAAAGCGGAAGCGCTCAGCCTGTTCGACCACAATCTTCTGTCCCGATTCAAGGCCTTCGTTATGACCTTTGACAAAACCATCTTCCTGCCCCTGCAGAAGACCTTCTTCATAACCTTTTTTTGAGCCTTCCTCGATACCTGTCTGAAAGCCCTGAGCCTGACCATCTTCAATGCCTTTGTTAAGACCTTCCTGATAGCCTTCATCGTAGCCCTGCTTTTTACCTTCTTCGTAGGCATCAGAACGGATTTTATCTAGCTCTTCTAATGAAACACCGTTAAGGGTGTTATCCTGAGCATCCTTTTGAAATTCTTCTTCAATGGCATCACAGGCAAGAGAAATCTGCTCTAATTCATACTCAAAGTTAAGACGCTGTTTCTGTTTCTGAACAGCTTTTCTGCGTCTGTCGAGCATGTCAATAGAGAGACCTAATGCATTTTTGGTATCTCCAATTTCTTCAGCGTCACCAATAGTTGGCCACTGCTTGATTTTGTATTCACCAACTTTATCAGCAGAAGTAACAGAAATAACCTTTTTGTCAAAGCGGGTGTCATAATGGCGTTTTTTTTGAGCACTGTCTACGACATCTGCATTGGCAATATCGATCTTGTCTGAACCACTAGAAAAAAAATCTGACATGATTTGCTACCCTGGTTTATACGAAATCACCGCCACCGCCGCCACGGCTTAACATGATAGCGCCGGAATCAGACAGCTTTCTTGCAATAGTAAGAATTTCTTTCTGAGCTGCCTCAACATCTGCAAGCTTGGTAGGACCCATAGATGCAAGATCTTCTTTCATACCGGCAGCAGCACGTGAAGACATGTTCTTGAAGAACTTCTCTTTGAGGTTGTCGTCTGCACCCTTTAAAGCCTTCTGCAGCACATCGGTTGGAACATCACGAAGCAGAGTCTGAATAGAACGGTCATCCACACCATTTAAATTCTCAAACACGAACATCAGATCCTGGATCTGATTACCGATTTCCTTATCCTGAGACTGGATTGCATTCATCAGCTGAGTCTCGGTTGAGCTGTCTAAGTAGTTCATAATATCAGCAGCACTCTTAAGACCACCAATCTTGGCAGACTGAGAACCAGCAGTACCAGCAAACTGTTTTTCCATGATTTCGTTTAATTCCTGTAAAGCAGCTGGCTGAACCTCTTCTAATGTTGCAATACGCATAATTAGATCCAGGCGTACAGGCTCTGGGAACTGAGACAAGATTTCAGCAGACTGTTCAGGCTCAAGATAAGAGAGCACAATAGTCTGAATCTGAGGATGCTCGTTCTGGATAATGGTAGCAACCTGACGTGCATCCATCCACTTTAATGAATCCAGACCGCGAGAACCGGTTCCAAGAGAAATCTGTTCGATGAGGTTGTTGGCCTTTTCTGAACCTAAAGCTGCAACCAGAGCATGACGAACGAAATCTGAATTGCCAAGACCAAGATTTGAATGCCTAGTTACATCCTTTAAGAAAGATTTGTGAACAGCATTAACCTGATCCTGAGAGAATGCAGACGTCTCAGACATTCTCACACCAAGTTTCTGAACCTGTTTTGGCTCAAGATTTTTAAAAATCTGGGCAGCATCTTCCTCTGACAGAGAGAGCATCAGGAGAACACAGCGGTCAAGACCTGACATATTCTCTAAGGCAGACTTCTCATCCTCAGTAAACTCTAAGAGCTGGTTGTTGGCACCAATTGAGGCAACCGGTGCATTTGCTATTGATGTAGTATCTGACATTTTGTCTCCTAAGACTTATCAGAGAAGTCTGACTCAAGCCAATCTTTAATTACTTCAGCAGTAAGGTGTGGCTCGTTTGAAGCAAGAGTACGTACTGCCTTTAACAGATCTGCTTCCTTGTGAAGATTTGGCAGTTCAATACCACCTTCGTGATTAATAGTGTATACCTGATCGGCAAGTTCCTTATTCTTTGCAATGAGGTTGAAATCATCATAACCTTCAAGTGCAGACTGAGAATCGAGCTCGTCCTGATCCACCTCTTCAGCAATATCGGACTCGTCCTTGTGGAGCAGCTTGTTAAGCAGAGGTCTGATAATGAAGATAATCACAATCAGCACAACGATTACAGAGCCACCGATACGAACCATTCTGAAGAAGAATTCCTGTTCATACCAAGGCTTTGGAGGTAAATCATCACCATGAGGGAAACATACAGTCTCAACTTTTACAAAGTCGCCGCGTGCCTCATTCAAACCTAAACCACCACGAACCAGATCAGCTATCTTGTCCAAATCAGATTGTGGTCTTGGCTCATAGGTAACAAGGCCTTCAGGAGTAATCTTTCTTGAATAGTCAACTGCAACAGATACAGTAAGACGAGACACCACATTAGATGGTCTTACAGTATGACGCAGAGTTGTATCAACCTCATAATTGCGAACAGCTTCTCTGCTCTCCTTGCGATTTGAAGAGCTGTCTGCAGCGTTTGCAGTACCGTTCTTTAATTCCTGAGGAATTGCTGCATTTGCAGGAGGCTGATTTGAAAGTGAACCAGGAACTCCGTATGGAGAAGTTTTATCAGAATTACCAGACTGTTCCTTTAAGGTTTCAGAACGTACTGCCTGTGAATCAGGATTGTACATCTGAGTGGTTTCTTCCTGTACTGTGGTGTCTAAGGTAACATCCACTTCTGAAGAGTAATTGCCAAGTCCGAGCATTGGGGCAAGAATAGTATCAAGCTTGTCACGATACTGAGCCTCTCGCATGGTTCTGAATTCAAATTCTTTCTGAAGCTTTGATTCTGCTGAATTGCCGTTTACTTCAGCTGATAACTGACGACCGGTCTGATCGGTTACAGATACGTCTTTTGCAAGCAGGTTATGTACAGAGGATGCAACAAGATACCTGATTGAATTTACATTCTCTGGAGTTAAATAAGCATTCTGACCTAAGGTAACAACTACTGCAGCACTTGGACGATTCTTCTCACGGGCAAATACATTCTCTTTTGGAATAGCAAGAAGAACAGTTGCATGGTGCACGCCATCAATTCTTTCGATGGCACGGGCAAGCTGAACTTCTCTGCCATGCTTGATTCTTTCGTTTTCCATTCTCTGAGAAACACCAAAACCGGTGTCAGTCATAATGATCTTGTCACCGTCATCAGTCTTTTCTCTTGGCATGGCAATACCGCGACGCAGCATCTGCTCAGTAATGTCATTGTACTGAGTTGCATCAACTACGATAGTATTGTTTCCGGTTAAACGATAGTGAAAGTTTGCCTCATCAAGGAAGTCTAATACCTGTCCGATATCCTCGGTTGAATACTGACCTAATTTTCTTTCAGTCTCAACAGATTTATTGCTTGAGGTAAAGGACATCAGAGCAAAAATAGTAGCTGCAACGAAGATTACTAAAAAAGCAAGAATAGCCAGACGATGAACCATCTCGCTGTCTTTGAAGAATCCTGTGAAAAAGCCTGGCTTTTCGTCAAGACCTTCAGTTGCAGAAGAACCTGCTGTATCTTCTGCAGGAGCTGCTACTTCTGTAGAGCCGGACTCTGTTTCAGCCCCAGAGGCAGTAGCAAGAGCAGTTGACTGCTCTGCTCCCTGCTGAGGTACTGGAAAATCATTGTCTGCCATTTTTTAATCCTCATCACTTAAGATTGCAGCTGATTAAATCTGCATCTGTGAAATTGTCTTATAGGCCTCAATCATCTTATTACGGATCTGCATGGTTGCATCAAAAGAAATACTGGATTTCTGAGTTGCCAGCATTACATCTGATAAAGTGACAGATCTGTCGCCTAAATCAAAACGAGTCTGCTTGTTTTCAGCATCGTTCTGTAAATTGTTAACCTGTTCAAAGGCATTGTGCAGCATATTTGCAAATGCGCCAACATTATCAACCTTCTGATCTGGTGAAACTGCGTCAACCTGGTTGATTAACTCATCTTTAAAAGAAGGAGTAGTTTCAATGCCAATTGAGCTCATCTCATTTGCAAACTGAGCTGCATTCTGTTCTGAGCCTATCTGTGCGGCCTGAGTTAAAGTTCTCATCTGCTGCTGCATTCTCTGTAACTGCAGCATCATATTGCCATTTGCAGATAGTGAATTAATTGACATACTCATAATAACCTCCACTGTCAAAATTTAGACAGATACATTAACTATGAGTACTATTTCAATTACCGTGCCAATTTTAAATCGACTTTGCAAAGGCCTTTAGCACACGTAAATTGTGCCCTTTTACCTCTTTTTTTTCAAGAAATTAAGTAATTCATCAGTAAAAGTATTGAGTGACCTCACATTGAGAAGTCAAAAAGACGTAAAAAAAGCTTAAATAAGTTTTGAAAAAAGGCTCAGAAAGCCTGATTGGATAAATTAAAAGCAGATATTTATGTCAGTTCTGATGTAAATTATGTGTCAAAAAAAAGAAGGCTTACCAAGAGCCTTCTTTTGATTATTGTAAAAAAATGATTAGGAGCGACTTAATACCTTAACACCATCTTCAGTGGCATAAAGAACAATATCAGCACCCTTGGAGGCGAATAAACCAACTGTTACAACACCAGGGATCTGGTTAATCTTCTGCTCAAGAGCAACAGGGTCTGAAATCTTAAGACCTTTAACGTCAAGAATTTCACAGCCGTTGTCTGTAATGCAACCCTCACGGAGAACTGGTTCGCCACCAGTTAATTCCTTTAAGGTTCTTGCAACCTGATTACGGGCCATTGGAATTACTTCTACAGGTAAAGGGAATTTACCAAGGCAGTCAACAAGCTTTGACTTGTCAACAATACAGATAAATTTCTTTGCCATTGAGGTTAAGATCTTCTCACGGGTAAGGCAGGCACCGCCACCCTTAATCATATTGAAGTTTGGATCAACCTCGTCAGCTCCATCGATATAAATATCATATGGCTCAACAGCATTAGGATCTACAACCTTTACGCCAACAGCTTCAAGAGCCTTGGTGGTATTGTTTGAAGAACTTACGGCAGAAGCTACATTGACCTTGTTAATACCAATCTGTTCAATGAACTTCATTACAGTTGATCCACTGCCAACACCTAATACAGCACCTTCTGGAATGTACTCTAAGGCAGCCTTGGCTACCATTACCTTTAATTCATCCTGAGTCATCGTTAAATCCTTAAGCTACAGTAACCTTTGCAAAACGTCTCTTACCTACCTGCCAGATTGCGGTAGTACCCTTCTCAACAGGAGCATTCTTGTCGGTAATTACCTTTCCATCGCACTTGACTGCTGACTGCTTTAACATACGTATTGCTTCAGAAGTTGATTCACAAAGACCTGCATCCTTCAGAAGGTTTGGAACTGAAGCTGAATTTACAGTAACTTCCTTGATATCATCTGGAAGAGCACCCTTGGCAAACTGAGACTTAAAGCCTTCAACAGCTGCATTTGCAAGCTCTTCACCATGGTATCTTGCAACAATCTCACGACCAAGTTCAATCTTGGCATCACGTGGGTTCATGCCACCTGAGATGCACTTTTCCTTTAACTCTTTAATTTCATCAACGTTCTTGAATGAAAGTAAATCGTAGTATGACCACATCAGATCATCAGAAATTGACATGATCTTGCCAAACATTTCCTTTGGTTCTTCAGTTACACCAATATAGTTGTGCTTAGACTTTGACATTTTGACAACGCCATCCAAACCAACTAACAGAGGCATCATAAGAACACACTGAGGCTCCATGCCAGCATCTTTCTGAAGCTCACGACCCATTAAAAGGTTAAACTTCTGATCGGTACCGCCAAGCTCAACATCTGACTTAATGGCCACTGAATCATAACCCTGGAATAATGGGTATAAGAACTCATGAATAGCAATTGGCTGCTTTGAAGCAAAGCGCTTTGAGAAATCATCACGCTCAAGCATACGGGCTACAGTAAGCTTTGAGGCAAGTTTAATGGTACCAGCCGCACCTAACTTTTCTGCCCACTCACTGTTGTAACGGATTTCAGTTAAATCTTTATCAAGGATCTTGAAAGCCTGCTCAGCATAGGTCTTGGCATTTTCAATAATCTGCTCACGAGGAAGCTCTGGTCTGGTTGCGTTCTTACCAGATGGATCACCGATAGAAGCAGTAAAGTCTCCGATAATTAAAACAATCTTGTGACCTAACTTCTGGAAAGTACGAAGCTTATTTAAAATAACAGTATGACCTAAATGGATGTCAGGTGCAGTAGGATCCATACCCAGTTTAATAACCAGCTGACGGCCAGATTCTAATTTTTTCTTAAGCTCTTCTAAAGGGATGATTTCTTCAGCACCACGGGAAATCTCACGTAATGCATTCTCAATATCTGACATGATTTAGAACCTTTTTATTGAATTTTGATAAATGTAAGAATAATTAGTGGTGTATTTTAATATAATTTAGCTCTGATCTGAACACTGATAGCAATAAAACCGTAAATTAACCTTGAAAGGTTTAAGGATTTTTATGTCAAAGCTTTACATCGGCCTTATGAGCGGAACCAGTATTGACGGTATCGATGGCGTTTTAGTCGACTTTGAAAATGAAAAGGGTAATATCCTTGCAAGTACTGCAACCGACTACGATAAGGAAACAAAAGAGCTTTTACATTCACTGTGCTCAAGTTCAGATGATGAAATCGAAAAAGCAGGTGCCGCAAGAGTAAAACTAGCCACTTTTGAAGCAGACACTGTCAACAATCTTCTTAAAAAAGCAAGAATCAGTCCTAAGGATGTAATTGCTGTCGGCTCTCATGGTCAGACTATTCGTCACCGTCCTGAAAAAGGCTTTTCAATTCAGCTTGATGATGGCGCAAGACTTGCTGCGCTCACTTCCATTGATGTGATATGTGATTTCCGCTCTGCTGATATTGCAAACGGCGGCAACGGAGCACCTTTGACACAGGCATTCCATCAGCATCAGTTCTCACTCTCTGACAGATACTCAATGGTTCTTAATTTAGGAGGCATTGCCAATCTGACCTTAATTGACAAGAACGAAGGGCATAAGGTTTTAGAAGCATACGATACAGGTCCTGCGAACACCCTTATAGATGCAGCAATGAGAATGCTGTTAAATAAAGGTTTTGACAGGGACGGAGAAACAGCAAAATCAGGTAAGGTTATTCCTGCACTTCTTGCAAAATATCTTGATGCGCCATATTTAAAGAGACTCCCTCCAAAATCCACAGGACGAGAGGATTTCTCATTGGACTTTATCAAAGATGAACTGCTTTTATGCACTCAGGATCAGAGCTTTATTCCTGATTTTATCGCCACACTGACAGAATTTACAGTTTTAAGTTCTGTTAATGCCATAAGACAGAGCATGTACCGTCATCATGTTGACAGTGCAAGACTCATCGTTTGTGGTGGAGGCGCCTACAACAGCTATATGCTTGAAAAATTTACCAGCCTCCTTTCAAAGAATAATGTGGAAGTTATTAAGGCAGATGATTTAGGCGTTGATTCAAAACTTATTGAAGCTCATGCCTTTGCGTATTTTGCCTATATGTTTGTACAAAGAAAACCGCTTCCCCTACAGGACAGCACAGGAGCAAAAAAGAATTCAATTTTAGGATGCCTCTACCCTTCATTAAAATAATGCAAATCATTTCGATTTTGTTTTATTAGAAATAATTTATAGGCTATTTAAGCATTTAATGGCATAATATTTCAGTTACTTAAATTATACTGAACTGGAATACTATGTTTTTATTTATACTCTTCCCTTTTATTCAAGCATTATTTTTAATTTTCTTCTTCGTAAAACCGCTTAAAATTCACGTTTTCTTTAAATATATAGTCGGAGCTATTCTGACAGTTTCAAGCTTCAAAATCTTTGCTTATCTGTTCATAGAAGATGCCACAATTATGGATCTGAAGCTTTCAAAAGAAACTGCATTCATAGTTGATAGTGCTTTCTTTACCTCCGTTTTCGTTTTCATATTTACCCTGCTAAGAAGTATCATCAATGTAATCGCCAAGGTATTCTGCTTCAATCCTAAAAAGTATCTGATATCCCCTTATTCAAAGCGCATGGCTATTGTTCTTGTTGTAATTGCCGCCCTTACAGGACTAAGAGCTCTTACAAACGCTTTTGAGGCACCTGATGAGACAAATTACACTGTTAAAATTGACAAACTCAAAAGCAGATACAAGGGATTTAAAATCGTTCAGCTCTCAGATCTACATATCTGCGCTTCAACTACAGAAGATGAAATCATTTCTATTGTTGACAGGGTTAGTTACAGTTGTGTTAAATGTATAAATTGTTTACAATATCTCATAATATATATGAGGTATTGTTGACGTTTATGAATAAAATCATTTCAATTGGAAAAGCTGCTCAAATCCTGGGAGTTCATGTTCAGACCTTAAGAAACTGGGAAAAATCAGGAAAACTTAAAC